>Ga0099364_10005320_pt1 | contig 19138 bp, 11 predicted proteins | sample TergutTh196P3_FD_73070 | JGI IMG/M metagenome (GOLD analysis project Ga0099364, IMG submission 73070) | Microcerotermes parvus P3 segment gut microbial communities from Pointe-Noire, Republic of the Congo - Th196 P3 | ecosystem: Host-associated > Arthropoda: Insects > Digestive system > Gut ...
GTTTTATCCGCATTGAGTGCCATCAGATCCGCGACTTTACCACCAATAGGCAAAGACAGGTCGATGATTACCCCTATGGAGGGGGGAGGGGCTGCGTTCTGCTTGCCCAGCCTCTTTATGACTGCTGGAAGCATATATGCGACGAAGCGGGGAGAAAAATCCATACGATCTATATGTCGCCCTGCGGAAGCGTATTCAAGCAGGAAGATGCGAAGCGCCTGCAAAGGGAATTTGATCGACTGATCCTTGTTTGTGGGAGATACGAAGGTGTTGACGAGCGTTTTATCGATGAATGTGTGGATGAAGAGCTGTCAATCGGCGATTATGTACTCACCGGTGGGGAAATACCTGCGATGGTGGTGGCGGATGCCGTTTGCCGACTGGTGCCTGGTGTCCTGCCGGACGAAGAAAGCTTCACCAATGAAAGCCACTGGGACGGTTTGCTCGAGTATCCTCAATATACTAGGCCCGAGCTTTGGATGGAAAGGCGCGTTCCGGAGATACTGCTCTCGGGGCATCACGAGAACATTCGCAAATGGCGAGAGCAGCAGTCGCTGGATAGAACCCGCGACCGCCGCCCTGATATGTATATTAAGTATAAAATGAGGTAGCTGCTGGTTTCCCTGCTACTGATTCTTTTGCTCCTGTATTTGGCGCGCTTGCTGTGAGTGCGCTCTCAGAAAGGGGTTTGTCTGGGCGGGGCTCGGCTCCGCTTTTTCTTCGGCTGCTCCTTCCTCTGCTTCGCAGCAATCTTCGTCGTCGCAGTCGCAGTCGCAGACTTCTGGGCTTTTTTTCAGTTCTTCTAGCTCGGCTTGTATTGCGGCGATGCGATCGAAGGAATCGCTAACATTGCCGAAATCCTCTTTGAATGCTTCATGGGGATTGTCTTTGTGTAGCTCGTAGTACTTTTTCCCGATTTCACTGTAAGAGCGCCGGATCTGCACTTTTTCCCTGGTTGAGTCTGCGTTCAGTTTCGCTCTTTTCGCCAGGGCTTTCGCCTTTGATTCAGCAATCTTATAGGCTTCCACCGACACATCCGCAATCGTTTCGATGGCGGTTTTTGCTTTTTGTTTCAAATCGTCGTAGTTTTTCATGATTTACCTCCATGAATAATATAATTACTTATTTAGTTTATGGTGTTGCATTGTTATGTAGCTGCGAGCTGCGCCTGTTGCCCAGAAACAGCAGCAGAACCGCTGCAAGGCACGATGTCAGGGCGAGCAACTGGGACACGCGGATGTTAGATTCGAATATATAAAGGCTGTCTGTCCTGAGCCCCTCTATGAAAAAGCGCCCAAATCCGTACCATGCGACATACATAAGGAAGAACTGACCGCGGTATTTCTGTTCTCTTTTCTTTGAAAAAAGGTGCATAAACCCTAAGCCGGCGGTGTTCCAGAGGGATTCATATAAAAATGTCGGGTGAACATACACGAAACCTGTGGGAGCCATGAGCCCCATCTTCCAGGGCAAGCTGGTTATCGAGCCAAAAGCTTCCCTGTTGAAGAAGTTCCCCCACCGTCCAACTGCCTGCCCGATAAACAGCCCGAAACTTCCGGCATCCAGGAGCTTGCCGATGGGTATTTTTTTTATGCGGCTATAGATGATATATGCCAGTGTGCCTCCGATGACGCCACCGTAAACCGCCAGACCTCCGGAGCGCAGCATCAATATGTTGTGCCATTTCCCCGGACCGACATAATCTGATAGATTGAACAGTACATAATATATCCTGGCACCCACGATGCCGCAAGGAACCGCTAGTATCACCAAATCGAGCACATTGTCTTGGGTCAATCCGAATAGCTCGCGCCGTTTGTACATATACAGCCCGGCAAGGAGGAATCCGGCGGTTATGCACAGTCCATAGAGATAAATCTGAAATCCAAAGACGGTGACATATACCGGAGGGTTCACTATGAAGTTTTCGCCAAAAAGCGGGAAAGATATTTCCACTGTGCTCAAAAAACCAACTCCCGTGGTTATGTATAGGAAAAACGATGAATGATGACCGATTGGCGCATGAGGCTTTATTTGTTACTAGTCACGGGGTAACAATCCAGTGTCATTGCGAGGAGCGAAGCGACGTGGCAATCTTAATAGACAGCAATTTTGGTGTAGTAAGATTCTTCGCTACGCTCTTAAGTAACACGGTTTGTGCCTACGAAATACCCAATGACCAGTAACGTATATCAGACGCAGTGACAGTTTTCGGTCTTCTATGAGGTCCGTTCCCTCGCTTTACGTTAGTCGAGGATTGATGCCAAGTCTGCTTTCATTTTTATTGCGGCTTCCCTGGCGGCTGCTGGGTAGTCTTGACCGTTGTTTCCTGTGTTTTTCCAAGCGGCTATTACGCCTCTGGACGAATTGACTATTGCTCCTTGTTTTTTTTCTGTGAATGCGTGGGCTACATCCGCGACCGAACCTCCCTGGGCTCCATATCCAGGAACAAGGAAAAATGTGTTCTTTAGCCGCGAGCGCAGGAACTCCATTTCCTGGGGGTATGTGGCTCCGACGACTGCGCCCACCCTGGAAAAGCCATAATTGCCAATGGTGTCCGCTGATATTTTTTCCATTAGCTCCGCTACGACTGTGTAGAGCCGCTCTTGTCCAATGAAAGTATCTTGCAGTTCCCCCGATGATGGGTTGGATGTTTTTACAAGCGTGAACACCGCTTTGTCGTTTTTCACCGCTTCTTCGATGAACGGTATGATTCCATCAGAACCTAGATATGCGTTGACAGTTAATGCATCCACGTCGAAGGGCCTCAGCAGCGTTTCTCCGATTTTTACTGTTCCCAGGTATGCCGCACTGTATGCCACTGCTGTTGTACCGATGTCGTTGCGTTTTGCGTCGCAGATTACGTACATACCTTTTGATTTTGCGTACTCGCAGGTTTTTTTCAACGCTGCTACGCCTTCGGGACCAAGGATTTCGTAAAAGGCTGCTTGGGGTTTTACAGCAGGCACAATGTCCCAGAGGGCATCTATGAGTCCCATGTTGAACTCCAGCACTCCATCCGCCGCCGCTTGAAGTGTTTCTCCTTTTTCTCCAAGATGCCTTTCCAGTATCATAGGCGGAATGTTTTCCAAATCCGGATCTAGCCCGACTACTGTCGGGTTTTTCATTGTGTCAATTTTTTCTTGCAATCTGTCAAAGGACATTTGCTATACCTCATTCCTAATTCCTAATTCCTAATTCCTAATTCTCGCTTCAGCGTCGTCTAGCGCTTTTCTAAACTGGGTCTCATAAAGCTCCCTATATACTCCGCCTAGGGCTAGAAGCTCGGAATGTGTTCCTCTTTCCACCAGGCGGCCTTGCTCCAGGACTAGGATTTCGTCGCAGGACATGATTGTGCTGAGTCTGTGAGCTATCACCAGGCTGCTTTTGCCCTTCAGCAGTGGCTCTATGGCTGATTGTATCAGACTCTCCGATATGGAGTCAAGGGAACTTGTGGCTTCGTCCAATAGTATGAATCCTGGGTTTTTAAGAATTACCCTTGCAATTGCCACCCGCTGCCTTTCGCCTCCTGAGAGTTTTATGCCTCTGTTCCCCACTTCCGTATCGTAGCCATGGGGCAGGCTGGTGATGAAATCATGGATGTTCGCCTTTTTGCACGCATCCACCAGCATTTCCTCTGTGGCATCCGGATCTGCATATAAGAGGTTGTTGCGGATCGTGTCGTTGAAAAGATACGTGTCCTGGGTGACTATCCCGATGTTGCTCCGAAGCCATTTGAGATCCAAGTCTCGCAGGTCATGTCCGTCCAGCAGGATTTGCCCGCCCAACACGTCATAGAGCCTGGGTATGAGGCTTATTATCGTCGACTTCCCTGCTCCCGATGCTCCCACTATCGCCACGGATTTCCCCTTATCGACGGTGAAGGAGACATCCTTTAGCACAGGAGTCTCTTCGTTATAGTGAAAATCCACATTGATGAATTCCAGATCGCCCTCGACTTCGCCTGGGGGGACAATCGCATCCGGCTTGTTTTGTATCTCCACCGGCATGTCATAATAGTCGAACAGGCGTGTAAAGCGGGCCATGGAGCGAACCACATCCACATGCATATTCATCAGAAGGTTCACTGGTCGATACAGACGCCCCAGCAGTGAGACCATAACTGTGACGTCCCCAACGGTGAGGCTGCCGTCACCGTATTTCAGCATCACCAGCCCACCCAATAGATATAAGGCAATCGGTCCTGCGCTCATCAGCACTCCCATTGATGCCCGGAACCAGCGTCCCACCATGCTCTCTTCTATGTTCAGATCTATCAGCTCGGCGTTAGTTGCCTCGTACTTTTCGTATTCGATGTCCTCTCGGTTGAAGAGCTTCACCAGCATCTGTCCAGACACTCCCATTGTTTCGGAAAGGATCTGATTGATTGCGTCTCTTTTTTCCGTTGCCTTATAGGTGATCTGCCAGCGGGTCAGTCCCACGGTTTGGGTGGGTATGATAAGTATGGGTACAAAGAGGACACCCGCTGTTGCGAGTATCCAGTTTCTTTGGTACATAGCTGTGACCGCCATGATTACCAGTATGATGTTGTTGATGATCCCTGTTAGCGTACTGGCTATGATCTGCTGCACGGCTCTAATGTCCGTGGTCATCCTGGTTATGGCTTCCCCCTGGCGGATCGTGGTGAAAAATCTGTGGGACATGCCCAAGAGATGTTTGAACATTTTGTTGCGCATATCGTAGGTAATGTGGTGGGAGACCCATACGTTCACATAGCTTTCGAAGACACCGATGAGGTTCGACAGGATCATCAATCCGAATATGGTCACCACGAGTCTGATGAGCAAGTCCAGGTCGCCTCCCAGGAGTCCTTCGTCGACAATTCTTCCAAGGAGGATTGTAGGACGCAATGCGAGCCAGGTGGATGCAACAATGCAGATGAGGACCACAAGCATCCTGGTCCAATAGGGCATAATATAGCTAAACACCCTTTTAAGCAAAGCAAATGTCAGCTTTGGTGCGTTTTCTTTTTCTTTTTCTGTCAAGGGTCGAAACCGTGCCCGACCGCCGCCTCTAGCTGACATTGTATACCCTTCTTATTTCTGTAATCGGCGTGTTATGTGCTTGACCCCCCCGTCCGCTTCGCGTCCACCCCTCCGAGGGAGGGGAATTGGTTGTCTGCATTCTCATTTCTAATTTCTCATTTGTACGAGTTCTTCGTTTTCTATTTCGAAATCATCGTTTCGGAGTTCGGCTTCTCTGCGTTCTTCGGCGTCGTCTAATGCTCGCCTGAACTGGGTTTCGTAGAGCTCCCTGTATACGCCGCCTAGCTCCAAAAGCTCGGCATGGGTGCCCCGTTCAACCAGCTTGCCTTCTGCCAGAACAAGGATCTCGTCGCAGGCCATGATGGTGCTGAGCCTGTGGGCTATGACCAGGCTGCTTTTGCCTTTGAGCAGGGGTTCTATGGACGCTTGTATCAAACTCTCGGAGATGGAATCCAGGGAACTAGTCGCTTCGTCCAGGAGTATGAATCCAGGGTTCTTGAGAATGATTCGCGCAATTGACAAGCGCTGCCGCTCGCCGCCGGAGAGTTTGATGCCTCGGTTTCCCACTTCTGTGTCGTAGCCGTGGGGCAGTCCAACGATGAAATCATGGATGTTCGCCTTTTTGCAGGCTTCTATGAGCTCTTCCTCTGTGGCGTCCGGCTCCGCATATAGCAGATTGTTCCTTATCGTTCCGTTGAAAAGATAGGTGTCTTGGGTGACAAGCCCCACATTGCTCCTGAGCCATGTCAGGTCCAGGTCTCGGATATCGTATCCATCCAAAAGAATCTTCCCGTCGATTACGTCGAATAGCCGAGGGATGAGGCTGATTATCGTTGATTTCCCCGCTCCTGATGCGCCGACAATTGCCAATGAGCGGCCTTTGTCCACTGTGAAAGAAATATTGTGGAGTATCGGGGAGCCTTCGTTATAATGGAAATCCACATCGACGAATTCCAGCTTCCCTTCCCCCTGCCCAGGGGGGGGGATTGCACCGGGTTTGTTCTGGCCTTCAATGGGCATATCGTAGTATTCGAATATCCTGGTGAAAAGCGCCATGGAGCGAACTATCTCCACCTGTAGATTCAGCAGGCTTTGGGCAGGTCCATACAGGCGGTTGAGCAGCGCAACCATGACCGAAATGTCGCCGACGGTGAGGCTGCTGTCGCCGTATCTCAGCATCAGCAAACCGCCAATTAGATATATCACCATGGGTCCGGCATTCATCAATACCCCCATGGTTGCCCGAAACCAGCGTCCTGCCATGCCCTCTTTGATGTTCAGTGCTATCATATCGGAATTAGCTTTTTCGTATTTGCTATATTCCGAATCTTCACGGGTGAACACCTTTACCAGCATCTGCCCTGACACGCCCATTGTTTCCGAGAGTATCTGGTTAATTTCATCGTTTTTCGCTTGTGCCTGGTATGTTATCTCCCAGCGCGTCCTGCCGACCCTTTGGGTGGGGATGATGAGAAAGGGCACCAGCACCACGCCCGCTGTAGCAAGTATCCAGTTTCGCTGATACATTGTCGTAACCGCCAGTATCACCAAAGTCACGTTGCTGATGATGCTGGTGAGCGTACCTGCTATGACTTGCTGGACCCCGCCGATGTCGGTGGTCATTCTGGTTATTGCCTCGCCCTGCTGTCTAGATGTGAAAAACCTGTGGGACATACTCAGCAAATGGCGAAACATTTTGTTTCTCATATCAAATGTGATATGTTGAGAGATCCAAATGTTCAGCCAGCTTTCGAACACGCTGAGCAGGTTCGAGACGATTAGGACGGAAAAGGCCATTATCACCAGTCTTATCAGCGCATCCAGGTCGCCCCCTATGAGCCCTTCGTCGACGATTCGCCCGATTATTATGGATGGTCTCAGTGATAACCATGATGATACCAGTATGCACGCAAAGACTATCATTAGCCTTGGGATATATGGGATAAGGTAGCTAAAGACCCTTTTGAGCAGGTCCCAGGATACCTTTGGTGCGTTTTTCTTTTCTTCGTCTGTGAGCGGACGCCCCCCGCGCCCGCCTCTGCCTCCGCCGCCTCTTCCTGACATAGCATTCACTTCTTTCAAATTAGATTATGCCATACTCCCGACGTTTGTGCCATGCACATAATGCAACCACATTCGTCAGGTACTTGACTATTCTAAAATATCACAAACTTTGCATAAAGTCAAGTACCTGACTGCGGATTCCTAATTCCAATTCAATGTCAACAATTTAAGCAATTTTCATAATATGATATAAATTGCAATTGCGGGCGCAAGCACCACCCCGTCGCTACGCGCCACCCCTCCAAAGAGGGGAATTGGATAATGCAATTCCCTGAGTTGTTGACATGGCATTCCTAACTCTTAATTCCTAATTCCTAATTCCTAACTCCTAATTCCTAATTGTTATATACAACTTTCCCCCGAGATACCGTATACTTAACCTTTCCCCTCAGCTCCATGCTTGCAAAGGGTGTGTTTCTGGACTTCGAGAGGAATCGTTCCGGGTCTACGGTCCATTGTTCCTCTGGGTCGAAAATGACAATGTCCGCATTCCCATTAACCGCCAGCGTTCCGGCTGGAAGACCCAGTATCCTTGCGGGATTCGTCGACATCAGTGAGATCAGCTGTTCTAGTCCCATTACACCGCTGTGGTAAAGCCTAGTCAATGCTAGACCCAGGAATGTTTCCAAACCAATCATGCCACTGGGTGCATCCATTAGCTCCCTTGCTTTCTCCTCGTTGGAATGGGGTGCATGATCTGTGGCGATGGCGTCTATCGTCCCCTCTGCCAGCCCTTGTATTATCGCATCCACGTCGCTCTGGGTCCGCAGCGGCGGGTTCACTTTTGCGAGACTGCCCTGCTTGAGCACTTCCTCTTCCGTCAAGGTAAAATACTGTGGGCAGGTTTCTGCCGTGATATTCGCTCCGGCTTCCTTTGCCCGGCGGATAATCTCCACTGAGCGGGCCGTGCTCACATGGGCGATATGCAGTCTGGCTCCTGTTTCCATTGCCAATAGCGCATCCCTTGCAACCATGATTTCCTCTGCTATGGCTGGCCTGCCTGGAAGTCTGAGTTCTCTGGATGCCGAACCTTCGTTCACAGGGAAGTTCGAAACCAAATCGGCATCTTCGCAGTGGCTGATTATGAGCAGATCCTGGTCTTTTGCCAGTTGCATTGCCAAGCGAGCGAGCCTGGCGTTTTGGATGGGGTTCCCATCATCTGACAGGGCGACTGCGCCTGCTGCTTTTAGGGCAACGAAATTGGTCAGCTCTTCCCCCTTTTGTCCCATTGTAACAGCTCCAATTGTCAGCACTGTTACCGCTGCTTCTGTCGCTCTATCAGCCGCTTGCCTGATTGCCCCTGCATTATCGATGACAGGATTCGTGTTTGGCATCTGGCAGCACGTGGTCACCCCTCCTGCTGCGGCTGCCTGGGCTCCCGTTAGCATATCTTCTTTGTATTCGAAGCCTGGCTCGCGAAAGTGTACGTGCATATCGACCAATCCGGGGGCAACTACCAACCCCGCTGCGTCCAATATCAGCATGTCGTCGCTTTCTTCAATGTTTTCCTCGATGGCAACAATTTTCTCGCCATCAATGAGCAGGTCGCTGGTATATTCCGGCGCCCCAAGAATTCGTCCGTTTTTAATTAGCAGCATTTTTTCCTGTACTCTCTTTTCATATTTCTGATCGTTATCACTTATCGCATTGCTGGTCATGGAGTGCTTTTCTCCGCACTAACAGTGTCATCTTGAGCGAAGCGAAAGATCCTGCTCCACAGAAAATACCGAATAATTAGATTCTTCGCTTCGCTCTTAAGTGACACTATTAGTTATTCGAAATACCCGTGGTCAGCAGCCTTAACGCTTCCAAATGTGTATGATTTTTTTCATATGGTGTTCATCTTTCATCGTTATTATAGTATACTATATGCCGATTGACAAATCTATTTTTTGGAGAACTTTATGTTTAATCTACAAGCAAACGTAAAAAAAGCCCGCAGGGGGGAATTCATTACGACACGCGGGACGATTCAGACTCCGGTGTTCATGAATGTGGCAACACAGGCGGCAATCAAGGGCGCTTTATCCAGCGAAGACCTCAAAACAGTCGGCTGCCAAGTTGCGCTGGCAAACACATACCATCTCCATATCCGCCCTGGGGATGAACTGATCCGTTCCCTAGGTGGCTTGCACAGGTTCATGGCTTGGGATGCCCCCATCCTCACCGACAGCGGCGGATTTCAGATTTTTTCCTTGGCTGGCTTGAGAAAAATCAGCGAGGAAGGCGTCGCTTTCCAGTCCCATGTGGATGGTCGCAAGATATTCATGTCTCCGGAGGACTGCATCCGAATCCAGTCCAACCTTGGGGCAGACATTATCATGGCTTTCGACGAATGCATCGAAATCCCATCGCAACGGGAATATATCGAAACTTCTTGCGACAGGACATACCGTTGGCTGCTCCGATGCAGGGATGAGCTAGAACGCCAAAAAGAGACTTCCGACCTTGTTTCTCCTCAGCAGGCGCTATTCGGCATAAATCAGGGGGCGACCTTCGGAGATATCAGGATATCCCATATGAAGCAAATCGCAGAGTTGGACCTTCCCGGCTATGCAATCGTCGGTATTGCTGTGGGCGAGACCAAAGAAGAGATGTATGACACCATAGAAATAGTTGAGGAACATATGCCCGCAGACAAGCCCCGCTATCTCATGGGCGTGGGAACACCCCAGAACATCGTGGAAGCCGTCGCCCGTGGCATCGATTTTTTCGACTGCGTGATGCCGGCGCGAAACGGCAGGCACGGTCGGCTATATACCTGGAGCGGGAGCGGCAGCATAAATATCAACAACGAGCAGTACAAAGACGACGATAGTCCCATTGATGCCACGTGCAGCTGCAGCGTTTGCGCCACATACTCTCGCGCCTATCTGCGGCATCTGTTCAAATCTGGCGAAATGCTCGCCCTGCGCCTTGCCGTGTTCCATAACTTGCATTTTTACAACTCGCTCATGGAGCTTATTAGAAAATCCATCGAAGACGGAAGCTTCGAAGCTTTCCGTAACTATATTTTATCCCTGAGCGGAGCGGGTGATGAGTCTTAGTTTGAAGATTTGAAAGAGCCTCCCGTTGCAGAGACTGCGGGGTATCAACCGTAGGTTACGGGAACCACACAGCAGAGTTACGGGAAATTAGACCCAAAGAGATTAAAGCTGCGCTTTTACACCTTTGGCGATTTCGCAGTTCTCATTTCTTGCGTCAGGCGTTTTTCAATGCTTATCACCAAATCCGAAAGGGCTTTTTGGCAACCATTCGGTTCTTGTTGCCCAATCTTCCAGCAGATTCTGCTCAGCTCGAATCTCTCGTCATAGGTCATGTCGGGGAGCAAATGGCTCAATGCCCTTTCGCTGTAATCTCCGATGGCTTCCAGCGCCTCTTGAACATATCTCTCGGCAGGGTCTTCTCCATTTTTTGTGTAAGGAATCGTTATCCGCTCGGTGATGTTGCCCCAAGCGTCGAATTCATATGTAAACTCGAACACTTCCGATTTCGGATCTAGAAATGCATCAATGAGAAAGTCTCTTCCATATCCGTTGCTTTTCTCTGCTATCGACTTGATAATGAAAAAATAGTTTGCCGAATTTTGCAACAGTGCATTTCTATAAATGGTGCTTACTTTTTGCGGGTTCTTCATATAATTCTTTTTAATGTGCATCCACATCTCGGATGAATACCAGGACATGGCTGGAACACCAGTGCTTGACTCAACTTGGATAATCGCTTCAATGTCTTCGACAAGGAGGCGATTTCGTATAGCAGGCTGTTCTTCATCCTCCACTGTGCGAAGGTAGCGGGGGTCGTGAACAAATCCGAGGGCAACAGGTCCCATGTGCCTTACTGTCTTGTCTTCGAAGTGTTTGCTCTTTGAGTAAGCATTTGCCCCATGGAGATTGCCGTCGTTCCAGAATTTATATGTTTTTTGGTCTATGGCAATGTAGCCAAGGGTTTCTGACAAATGCTCGGCTCGATCACCTGCGATGCAGCAGCGATTCTCGGGTTGATAACCATCGAACACTCTGGGGAAATTCGTCGTTGCTCCAGGGCTCAAAAGCCGTTTGCTTTGCTCGCTGCAGATTTTCTCGCACATTGTAATAATTTCGTTTTTTCCAATTCCGCGGATGTCCGAGAGCCCGAAGGTCCGCTGAAAGAACTGGCGAAGCCACACCTTGGGTTCTCCATTTGCAAGAATTTTGTCCCATATGTCCCCAATGTGGTCGTTTTCGCTGAATTCTTGTTTAAACTCTTTGTTTAACGTTTTTAGCAAGTGTTTTGTCGGGTAGTGGTGATATATGGACATTCGTGATCCGCAGACTTTGCATACATGGATTTTAGTTGGGTGGATTTCCCGCATCAGCTGTGCGAATTCGCGAGGTTGAACGATCATCTCCAGTTCATCTGCCTTTTCCTGTGCCCAATCGAGCCTCTCCTGGCTTTCGCTGTCCAGCTCTGTTAGCCATAGCAGCTCTCCCTCTGCATTGCGTCTTATGGGCATTCCTTTGTAATTTGGATGCCCAACCATCTCCTCCATATATTCAACAAACCCGCTATCCCAAGCACGAATTGTTTTTTCCATGTACAAAATTCCTCACAATCATAAAAAAAATGAAAATCAGCTATTTTGGACTGATCTTTTTATTCAACAGCCAATAAGTCGAACAACTTATTCAGTTAATGCAAACTACTTACGAGATATACGACAAAAAGCTCTCTTCCGTGTCAGCAATTTTGATGATATCTTTTAGGTTTCCAAGTGTGGTTATTCCTTGAACATTGTGCAGTTTTCGCAAAGTCTCTGAAAATAATCTCTCACGTTTTTCTGTGGGGATCATATTTAGTATTTCTAGATATAGCTCCCTGTCAGAACTCGTTGGTTCGATTACTCTTAGTCCTGCTAGGATGAGGTAAACAAACTGGCTAATACGGGGGTATCCCCATGAACGCAATAGTTGCAAGTGATTTGTTGTGAACTCTCCATCGCCCGATCCATACATCGCCCTGTTTACCAATACAATGTCATATGCATTGTTCGTATCAGGAAAGTCCTCAGCATTAAGGCTCGCCATTTCAGCTAACAGCGACAAAGAGCTTTCCCATTCGCTATCCCCTTCCCAATAGGCTTGGCGCAGTGCCGCTTCCAAAAATGGCACCAATTCGCTTTTCTCTATTGTAGACAAGAACATTAGTATAGCTTCTGCTCCGGGCCAACTTAAATCTTTCAGCCATTCAAGAAGCTCTCTCATTATCAGTTTTACAAAAGGGTATCCGAGTTCGACAATTATCTGCGATTGCTGAGTCCATTCGGCTTTCGACCCGTACTGTAGTAGATATTTGAACTGTTCTGGTTCTATTGCACGTATTGCATCGACAATTTCTGTTTTTTTCGATTCTGATTCTGCAGAGCCATACTCTCGGATGAATCCGATTAATTCTTGGTCACTGACCATTCCTTTTTCCACCTTATTATATAACTGCTCTGGAGGGTAGCGCAGAGTGTGGAGTTTTTTAGTTCCGTCAAGCGAAACCAAGGATGGTGGAGCGTCGCGAATTGACGCATGGATGCGTCACTGAGCGATAGGAACTAAAAAACTCCACACTCTGCGCTGCTCTCCTGAGCATTTTTCGGATTAGAAAAAAACTTGCAGACTATAATACTGACAGTTACTTGCTTCCGGTACCCTCTGCTTTACCCTTTCGCCAAAGAAGGCAGAAGAGACTTTTGCAATAAATCCATCACTATTATAGTCCGCTAGTATAGCTCGTTTGCTATGGGACAATTATACTAGATTTCTTGGAAAAGGTCAATTCATTTGAGCCAAAAAAACGCCAAAAACCCATGCAACTTAAGCATTTCTCCATTCCCACCCATTCCATAACCATTTACGCGCCTTCAGTGGAAAATTTGAAAATAATTGTCAACTCCTTGACGGGAACTGTGTTCACGGGGTATAATAATTTATTGAATTATCATCATTTAAACATATTCATCGTTTTATTCAATAAACAAATGGTGTGCCGATGATGTACCAAAAAATGCACCAAAAAATGCGCCATAAACGCACCAAAAAAAACACGCCGAAAGACACATCATAAGCATACCGAAACAGCAATATACAGACACCTAGAGATACGGACACAGTTACTGGTCATGGGTAACAATCAAGTGTCATTACGAGGAGCGAAGCGACGTGGCAATCTTCTTAGGCAGCAATTTCGATGTAAAAAGATTCTTCGCTGGCGCTCAGATAATATGTAGTGACCACACGGTTGCAAAACGTGGATTTACCTGTATACTGTAAATAGCAAATACAAAATAAAGGAATTACCACAAACAAAAGGAGGCCACTACAATGACCAGTATAATCTATGTCGGAATGGATGTCCATAGTAAACATTACACCCTTTGCTGCTACGAATTCGGAAACGACCAGGTGTTCGCCCTCACGCAAATAGACCCCGATTACAGAAACATACTGAAATACCTTGACAGAATCCGAGAGAACTACGAAGACTGCCATTTCGTATGCGGCTACGAGGCGGGAAGCCTTGGGTTTTCGCTGTACCACCAGCTAACCGACCATAATGTCAATTGCGTGATACTTGCTCCGACAAGTATGCCCAGAACCGTAAGGAAGGAAATCAAGACCGACAGGCGCGATGCCGCCAAGATTGCGAAGTGCTTAGCGTACAACACCTATAGCGCAGTTAACATCCCCACCGAAGAGGACGATGCCGTCAAGGAGTACATACGTATGCGCAACGACGAGAAGGATACCCTCAAGAGGACGAAGCAGCGGATAATCGCTTTCTGCAAACGCCACGGGGAACACTTCACTGAGGGAAGGAACTACTGGACGAAAAAGCACCTTGACTGGCTGAAAAAGCGAGATTTCGGCAACAAGATACTGCAAGAAACGTTCGAGGAGCAGCTTATCACCTACTACCAGCTGTGCGCCAAGATTGAGCTTTACGACAAGCGCATCGAGGAGCTGTCGCATACAGAGAGCTATGAGGAGAACGTAAAGAAACTGGTCTGCTTTAACGGCATGAGCACACATACGGCGCTGTCGATACTCGTTGAGATAGGAGATTTTGCCAGGTTCAGCAGGGCGGAAAACTTCGCTTCCTTTTTGGGTCTCGTACCAGGCGAGCACTCAAGCGGTGACTCAGTTGTACGGACGGGCATAACAAAGGCTGGCAACTCCCACGTGAGAAAGCTACTAGTTGAGGCGGCGCAGTCGTACAGCCGAGGAGCTATTGGCGCAAAATCGAAAATGCTTGCTAGAAGGCAAGAAGGAAACGACCCGGGCGTGATAGCATACGCAGATAAAGCAAACGAACGACTAAAACGAAAGTGCTTTAGGATTATGTTCCGCTCGAAACGAAACATCGCAGTTACCGCCGTTGCGCGAGAGCTTGCCTGCTTCGTATGGGGCATGATGACAGGTAATACAGACATAGCATGAATACCTGTAATCAAGGTCTATCGCCACGCTGTGCCGACAGACCGCAGCTAATTATATTATGGCTCCGTTGTCAAGGTCGGGTAGTATTTGCTTGCGTGAGTCGCAAATCTCCACCCTCCCCTTGACAAGGCAACGGCTCCTAAAACACCGTTATCGCCACGCTACATACACTATGCTGACATCGTAACAATCGCTTATACACGCTGCGTTGCGCATCCTGGGGATGCTTTAGAAGAGCTATGGACTGATTATGATGGTTCAGTTATCTACGATCATTCTATGTTGACATGGTTTTTCATGATTCACGCGCTCAGATAGTAGAACTCTCGGCGGACCATTGACCTGTGGTATCCAATCCACGTATAACAGAGTGGCCAATGCCGGAGAACTGTTGGTCTGTAGCTTTTCCAAGGCATCCTCAGGGGTAACGCCTATACTCGAAAAATAGTGCTTGACAAAAGTCACTACATAACAGAATGACACTGTTAGTGCGGAGAAAAGCACTCCGTGACCAGTATGCAGACACCTCGACGAAATGGAGGCAAGGACTTGCTCAAAACGATTTTTATAGTGGACGACAACGACATAAACCTCTCCGTGGCAAAAGAAGCGCTGAAAAACCATTACCGAGTCATGACGCTGCCTTCTGCAGCAAAAATGTTTGCCCTAATCGAGAGGATAATGCCGGATCTGATATTGCTGGACATAGAAATGCCGGAAATGGATGGATTTCAAGCATTGCAGCAGCTGAAAAGCGACCCCGTCCAGTCTGGCATACCCGTCATGTTCCTCACAAGCATGACGGACGCCGCCATCGAAGCTCGGGGCTTCGAGCTAGGTGTCGTGGACTTCGTAGCAAAACCCTTTTCCGCACCAGTTCTCTTGAACCGCATTAAAAGTCACCTGAATATCGATGAAATAATCAAAGAACGCACCTACAAACTCCAGCGGCTGCAAGGAAGCATTGTCTACGTTCTTGCCGACATGGTGGAAAACCGCGACCACGGCACCGGAGGCCACGTGGACAGAACAACATCATATCTGAGGGTGCTGACCCAAGCGGCACTGGACAAAGGACTGTATACAAAGGAATTCGGCGACCTGGATTTCGAAATGCTGGTCACCTCTGCCCGTTTGCATGATGTGGGAAAAATCGCCATTTCTGACACAATACTCAACAAACCGGACAAATTAACCGATGAAGAATTTGAGATAATGAAAAGCCACACCACCGAAGGCGAGCGAATAATCGATCAGATCGTCACCCGGGCGGGAGAGGGCGAAGCGTTTTTGCACCATGCAAAGCTCTTCGCAGGTTACCACCACGAACGCTGGGACGGAAGGGGCTATCCCTATGGATTGGGAATGATGGATATTCCCATCCAGGGCAGGATAATGGCCTTTGCCGACGTGTACGACGCCCTTGTTTCCGAGAGGCCTTACAAAAAAGCCTTTTCCCACGAGGAGGCGGTGCAGATTATCGAAGATGGCGCCGGAACGCAGTTTGACCCATTTCTCACCGAAATATTCACCTCTGTGGAGGACGAGTTTAGGCTAGTCATACAAGATCAATAATGGTAACTGAGGGGAAAGGCATCGAACATGACAGAAATCATTAAGTCTAGGCAAGACTTATGCACCGGATGCAACAGATGCGTCAGGGAATGCCCGATGGAAACCGCAAACATCACATATTTAGATGAAAACGATAACATCAAGGTTAGGATAGATTCCAGCAAATGCATCAATTGCGGCAGATGCATTACAATGTGCAAGCACGATGCGAGGTATTTCGAGGACGACACAGAAAGGTTCTTTCGCGACCTCGCCGGCGGCGCTGCAATCTCATTGATGGCAGCACCATCTTTGCGGACAAATATGCCCGAATACAAACGGCTCTTCACCTACCTAAAGGAGCTGGGAGTAGATAAAATATATGACGTATCCTTCGGCGCCGACATCAGTATTTGGGCACATGTGAGGTATATCGAAAAAAACGGAGGCAGCCCCCTTATCACCCAACCCTGCCCAGTCATCGTTTCATACTGCGAACTATATCGCCACGAGCTTTTGGATAGGCTTTCTCCTCTGCAAAGCCCCATGGCCTGTACGGCAATCTATATGAAACAATACGAGGGAATTGCCGGCTCCATCGCCGCTTTGTCCCCTTGCATTGCCAAATCTGTGGAATTCGAAGACACTGGGCTCACTCAGTACAACGTGACCTTTTCAAAAATCCAGCAGTACCTTGAGGATAACAATGTGACCCTCCCCCCCTTTGATACCGACTTCGACCACATCGAAAGCGGCTTGGGTTCCATCTTTCCAATGCCCGGCGGTCTCAAGGAGAATATCGATTTCTATTTCGATAAAAGCATCCACGTTTCAAAGGCGGAGGGCTTTGGCGTGTTCCACAAGCTCGACACCTATGCCCTCACCCCATTGGAACTGCTGCCCAAGCTATTCGACTGCCTCAACTGCGCCGAGGGCTGCAACGTGGGTCCCGCTGTCCACAAAGAACAAAACGTCTTTGAAGTGGAATCCGTGATGACCCGGCAAAGGAACGCGAAAAACGACGAAGAGCGGCGCAAATGGCTAAAGGAACTATATATCGACTTCGATGAAAAGCTCGATCTTGACCGCTTTATGCGGGGATACAATAAAATCGAATACACACATAAAAACATCAGCGAAAGGGACATAGAGCAGGCATTTTTGCTAATGGGCAAAACCGATTATGACAAGCAGCATATCGATTGCAGCGCCTGCGGCAGCGCAACCTGCCACGACATGGCAAGGAAAATCGCGCTGGGGGTTAACATTGCGTCAAACTGCATTGTCTTTGTCATGGAGACCGCCAAGGACGAACACGCGCAGAACCTTGCCGCCCACGAGCATATCGCTTCCATGGAAAAGCAGCGGGAAGCCGACGAACGCATGCGCGTCCTGCTGGACTCCAACCCCCACATTAGTGTTCTCTTCGACGACAAATTCCAAGTCGTGGACTGCAACCCCGCCGCGCTGGAGTTCTATGGTTTCAAAACAAAGCAGGACTTGATCGAAGGCTTTTTGGAGCGCACACTGAAAAGCATTCCAGCTTTCCAGTCCAGCGGCCGACCTTCTATCCCCCTTGCCGACAGATTCGTGACTGTCATAGAAGACGGGTATGCCAGGTTCGAAACCGACCTTCAACTCAACGGCTCATTGCGGACATTGGATGTGAATTTCATGAAAATCCCCTTTGGAAGCACCTTTGCCATTGTCGGCTATTTCTATGATATGACCAGCATTCACGAAAGGGAAATGGAGCTAAAACGGGTACATGGTCTATACGAGGAACAGCTTGCCAAGCTGAACCTGGCAGTGGGAGCAACGAAGATCGGTCTGTGGGATATGGAAGTGGTATCGGATAATCCTTTGGATCAGAATAACCCATTCAACTGGACAATGGAATTTCGCCATTTGCTCGGATTCAAAGACGAAAGCGATTTTCCCAATATCATCAAAAGCTGGATAGATGTTCTCCATCCCGACGATAAAGACAGAGTTCTAAAGGCTTTTTCCGACCATTTGTTGGACAAATCGGGACAGATTCCCTATGACCTTGAATACCGTATGCAGAAAAAAGACGGCCAATATGGATATTACCGAGCAACCGGGGAAACAAATCGCGATGCGGTCGGGAATCCCCTTCGCATCGCCGGCGCCCTAATGGATATCACCGAGTCCAAAAACCTCTTGTTCGAAGCCGAACGGCAGCGTTTGGAAGCGGAATCCGCCAATAAGGCAAAGAGCGCTTTTTTGAGTACGATGAGCCATGAAATCCGCACCCCCATGAATGCGATACTTGGCATCACCGAAGTCCAGCTCCAAAACGCATTCCACGATGAGGAAACCAGAGATGCCCTTGGAAAAATATACACTTCCGGAGATATGCTCCTTGGCATCATCAACGATATCCTGGATTTGTCGAAAATCGAATCTGGAAAACTGGAGCTGGCCATTGATAAATACGAAATCGCCAGCCTGGTGAGCGACTCGGCACAGCTCAACATGATGCGCATCGGCAGCAAACCCATCGAGTTCGAGCTTCATATCGATGAAAACCTGCCCACCGTTCTAATGGGCGACGAGCTTCGAGTCAAGCAGATTTTAAACAATATTCTGTCCAATGCTTTCAAATATACTGATGCCGGTACCGTCACCCTGACCATTGCCATCGATTCAGATGACCATCTCGAAGCCAAAGACGAGGATTACATTCCTTTGCAGATTATCATCAGCGATACGGGGCAGGGTATGTCAAAGGAACAGGTTGATAAGCTCTTTGACGAGTATTCCCGATTCAATGCCGATGCCAACCGAAGCACCGAGGGGACAGGCTTGGGCATGAGCATCACCCAGAAACTCATAGATATGATGGACGGCACAATACAGGTCGACAGCGAACTGCACATTGGAACCACGGTCACTGTCTGCATTCCCCAAATTAGGGTGGGACCCGGTGTGCTTGGAGGGGAAATGGTGGAAAACCTTCAGAAGTTCCGCACCAGCGACAGGTCCCACAACAGGCTAGCACGGATAACCCGCGAGCCGATGCCC
>Ga0099364_10005321_pt1 | contig 19137 bp, 13 predicted proteins | sample TergutTh196P3_FD_73070 | JGI IMG/M metagenome (GOLD analysis project Ga0099364, IMG submission 73070) | Microcerotermes parvus P3 segment gut microbial communities from Pointe-Noire, Republic of the Congo - Th196 P3 | ecosystem: Host-associated > Arthropoda: Insects > Digestive system > Gut ...
TGGCCACTTCCTATGCGCTGTCCTGCGCCATTAAAAAAATCGGCTCGTACGATCTGGTGCTGTGCGGCCGTCAGGCAATTGACGGCGATACCGCCCAGGTTGGCCCGCAGACAGCGGAAAAACTGGGCATTAACCAGATTACCTGTGTGTCAAAAATTGAAAAACTTGATAAAAAAGAAATAGTAGCCATACGCTCCATTGAAGGCGGCTGGGAAAAAGTAAAAACATCCCTGCCTGTTTTGCTGACATTTACCGCAGAAGGCGAAATGCCAAGGCCCCCTTCCGCCATCAAAACCATGACGTATAAACGGGCGGTTCCGGTTTCCGGCGAAGCAGGGTCTCCGAGCGATCCTTTTGGCGAAACAACCGGCAATGGCAACCCCATGGCGTTATGGGACATTCCGGCGATCAATGCCGATCCGCTGCAATGCGGTCTTGGCGGCTCTCCCACGAAGGTGAAAAAAATTGATTCCGTTGTGCTGACTGCTGCGGATATTCAGTACATCGAACCCAACGAAGCAGGTATCAACGAACTTATCCACGGCCTTATCGCCGATCATACTTTTGGTTAATGAGGAACAATATGAGCGAAAACAGTGTAATGGTATATATCCAGCAAAACGACGGAAAAGCCGCAGAGGTCAGCCTTGAACTCGTGTCTAAAGCCCGCGAGCTGGCTGACCGGTTAAAAGTGGGAGTGAGTGCCGCGCTCTTTGGCGCAAATGTCGCCGGGGAAGTTTCACGTATTGCAAGCATGGGTGCAGACACGGTGTACCTTGTTGAGGATCCGCGGCTTAAGCACTACACTCCCATCCCTTACACGAAGCTGATGCTTCAGGCGGTTAATGAAAGCAAACCGCAGATTGCGCTGTACGGCGCAACGACTGAAGGCCGGGACATAGCCCCCCGTGTCGCATCACAGTTAAAAGTCGGGCTTACCGCCGATTGCACTGATTTGCAGATAGGGGATCATACCCAGCAAGGCACGGAATACAAGGATATTCTTTACCAGATCCGACCTGCCTTTGGCGGTAATATTATCGCGACGATTGTATGCCCTGAGAAAAAACCGCAGATGGCAACCGTGCGCGAAGGCGTTATGCGTATGGCAGAACCTGATCCTTCCAGAAAAGCACAAACCGTAAAACTGCCGGCACAGTTAAATGCCGATGATTTTATGACAGAAATTATTGAGCGCGTCATGGAAGAAAAATCAGTAAACTTAAAAGGCGCGCAGATAATTGTTACCGGCGGCATGGGCGTGGGCAGCAAAGACAATTTTGCCCTCATCCGCGAACTTGCCCACACCCTGGGCGGCGAAGTCGGCGCATCCCGCGCGGCTGTTGACCAGGGCTTTATTGGTCATGAACATCAGGTGGGGCAGACCGGCACAACCGTCAGACCCAAGCTGTACATTGCCTGCGGTGTATCAGGGGCAATTCAGCACCGGGCAGGCATGGATGAGTCTTCAAGGATTATTGCCATCAACAATGATCCGGAAGCGCCGATTTTCGGCATAGCCCATTACGGCATTGTTGGTGATCTCAACGATGTCATTCCAAAGATGATAAAAGCCTACAAGGCCAGAGTATAAAGGCAGGGAGAAACAACCATGGAAAATTTTTTAACCGATAACGAAGATATTCTGTTCCATCTCGATCATATTGATCTTGACCGCATCATCACCATGAAAGAAGATAATTTTGAACAGGCACAGCAGTTTGCCCATGCGCCCCATGATGCTGCGGATGCCAAAGACTCATACCGTATGGTGCTATCCATCATAGGAGAAATTGCCGGTGAGCAAATGGCTCCTGCTGCTCCCGCCGTTGATCAGATTGGCCCCACTCTGGAAAACAATCAGGTGAAGCTCCATCCGGCAACGCAAAAAACCATGGACATGTTAAAAAAAGCAGACATGATGGGCATGGCTCTGCCCCGCAAGTACGGCGGGTTAAATTTACCCAACACTATTCTCAGCGTTATCTCTGAAGTTATGGCGCGCGCCGATGGTTCGCTGCTCAACCTTGGGCTGCAGCAGGACAATGCCATGACGATTAACAAATTCGCATCGGAAGAGCAGAAAAATTACTATCTTCCCAAACTCTGCAGCGGTGAATGGGATTCTTCAATGGTGCTGACCGAACCGGATGCGGGAAGCGATCTGCAGGCAGTCAACCTCAAAGCGACACAAGACGCAGATGGCAAATGGTACCTGAACGGTGTTAAACGTTTTATCACAAACGGCTGCGGAACCATCGGCCTCGTGCTGGCGCGCAGCGAAGAAAAAGGCAAGGGCGCGCGGGGGCTGTCATTTTTCCTGTACAAGCGGGATGACAAAATGATAATCCGGCGGCTGGAACACAAGCTCGGCATTGTCGGCTCCCCCACCTGTGAGCTGCAATTTAACAACGCGCCGGCGGAACTCATGGGAGAGCGCCAGCGGGGCCTGACGAAGTACACGCTCTGGCTCATGAACAATGCACGGCTCATGGTTGCCGGCCAGGGGCTTGGCATTGCCGAAGCAGCGTACCGTGAAGCCGACCTGTACGCCGCAAAACGGATTCAGTTTGGCGCGCCGGTACGCGATCTGCCGCCGGTGTTTGAAATGCTGACGGAAATGAAAATTGCCATAGAAGCAGGCAGAACACTCCTGTACGAAACCGCCCGCTTTGTTGACCTGAAAGAATTGCTGGAAGATTATTCCGATCAGCATCCGGAAGAAAAAGGTGCCATTATCGAGGAGAAAAAGAAATACGCAAAACTCGCCGGGCTCTTTACCCCGATGGTTAAATGTTTCAATACAGAAATGGCAAACAAGGTAACGTACGACGCGATTCAAATCCACGGCGGCACCGGTTACATGAAAGAATTTAATGTTGAACGTCATGCCCGGGATGCGCGTATCACGAATATTTACGAAGGCACTACCCAGCTGCAGATTGTCGCAGCCATTGGCCCGGTCACCTCCGGCGTGGCACAGTCAATAATGGATGAATACGATCAGATTCCGTTTAACCACAGCCCTGATTTGCTCGCCAAGGTGCGCGAAAGCCGCGCGGTTTTTACCGAAGCTCTTGATTTTGCCAGAAACAACAAGGATCATGCCCAGTTCCTCAGCTATCATTCACGAAGGCTGGTAGAAATGGCCACGGACTTGATTATCAGCTACCTGTTCCTCCGTGACGGCAATCACTGTGAGCGCAAACAAAAAGCGGCTGCCATTTTTATCACAAAAATGGTTTCACGGATGCAGGCCAATGCAGACTTTATATTGAACGAAGACGGAACATTGCTTAATCATTACGAAGCGGTGATAGGAAAAATCTGATCTTAACAGCCTGGTAACAAACCACCAGAGGGGCAGGCCGCTGAGCAGGGAAAACACCTGTAGAATCCAACTCCGGAGTCTCCCAGCACCTAACTTCTGTATTTATTATTAAGTATCGGTGTTAGGTACTGGGCATTTATTGCCTGCATGATAGAAAGATTTTATTATTGGTCTCCTTCGTTGGGGAATTCCAGATTGTTTTCCCTGCCCAGCGGCCTGCCCCTCTGGCGGCTTTATACCCAGAGTGGCAGAACAGGATTTACTTTTTTAATAGGTAAGATAAAGTAATGGCAGTGTTACCTGCTCTGATTCTGACGCTTTATGGATAGCAAGCTGTCAGAGAGGGCAGGCCGCAAGGCTGGAAAACATCTGGAATTCCCTGCCGGAACAAACGAGGGAGAAAAATAAATAATTGAATACAGTAAATTCTGCCCGGTACCCAAAGCATGAGAACAACATTGATTTACACAATCATCGTAATCGTGAAGGATAGCGAATGCCGGGCAGCGGTTGTGAAGGCAGGCTCTACAGGGTTTTCCAGCCTTGCGGTCTGCTCTCTCTGACAGTATTGATGCCAAGCAGAACTTTAAATTAGGGCTTGTATGCCGTTTTTTATAAATCCAGATACCCTTCCTTGATTAATGCATCAACTATGTCCTGACCCAGCTGCTCACCCCATCTTTGGCCTATAGCCATTGATTCCAGGTTTATTGCTGGGGTAACTTCAACCAACCGTCTCCCTGTAGGCGATTCGTAAAATGCTATTAAACTTACTATTTCATCATGGGTAAAATGCCTGTCATATACGGGAACAAGCGCATTTATTATATATTCAATATTTAGATTTTCCCTAAACCTGTCCCAGAATATTTTTGGCACATCAGGTACGAGCTGCTGGAATTGCGGTATCATGACATCTATTGTTTGAACCATAATTTCACTTGTACCGGAAATCCTGATCAATCTTAGTATATCGTCATTTTTTGTCTGACCATAAGCGATAGCGCATATCCCAATAAATAGAAGTACAACAAAAACCGTTTTTTTCATCATCCAACCCTCCAATTATTAGTTATAGTACGCTTTTTGCGGTATCTAATCAACGGGCCGTCGGCTGTTTCCCGGCAAGACCTGTGCACAGGCAAGACCAGTACCCTTGAAACTTTCTGTAATAAAAACTATTATTCCTTAAAATATGACTAAGGCATAAACAGTACGACAGTACGAATGCAGGAGAGCCCGTATTAAGTCACAAAAAAAAGATTGGACAACTATTAAAAGTGCAAATAGAGCCTTGATCCTCAAATATGTACGCCGAAAACCGGTTTCCAGGATAGAAATTTCCAAGCAGACTAAATTGTCAAAATCAGCGGTTACGTTCCTCACTAATGAAATGGTACAAGAGGGTTTATTACGGGAAATTGGCGTTACTCAAACTACATCTATGGTAGGACGTAAACCTATTTTACTCGATATAGTACCGGACTACCGTTTTGCGGCAGGTGTGGGTCTGCACCGTAAACGGATAACGGTCAGCATAGTAAATTTAAAACTGGAACAAATAGCCAGGGCAGAAATAAGCCCGTCGAAATTCAACAGCCCGGACAAAGCTACAGCCTGGATTAGCACTCAGATTCAACAGCTTATGGCTGCCAATGCCATCCATTGGGAAAAATGCGTGGGTATTGGCATCAGTAGTCCGGGCCCGCTTGATTATCAAAGAGGCATTATTTTAAAGCCCCCGGATCTTAAACTTTTTGCCGATTATCCGATTGTTGAGAGTCTTCGGTCACAGCTTAGATTGAAAGTTCCCATCTCGCTGGAGAACAATTCGGTATTGCTGGCCATTACCGATTATCTGCGGAATTCCCTGGAGAATTTTTCCCAGATCATGTTTATTACAATATGGGAAGGTATAGGGACTGCAATTCTGTCTCATGGAGAAATAATGCGCGGGTTTGCCGGGTATACCGGGGAATTGGGACATTCCAGTGTTGATATTAACGGTTTACAATGCAGCTGCGGCAACCGGGGCTGCCTGGAACAGTATGTGTCATCTGCGGCCTTGCAGCAGCGCTTTAAGTTTGAAGACTATGAAAAACTGGTAGATGATGCTTATAACAATGTACCCCATGCGCTGAATATTCTGTCCTTCATGGCGGAATACCTGGGCTGCGCTATTGCAAATGCCGCCAACATACTGGATTTAGATGCCATTGTATTGCATGGGGAATTTAATTACCGTCCCGCATTGCTTTTGGAACGGATTCGGGAAGTGGTACAGACCCGATCGATAGTCAGTAATTCCCATCCAATCAACTTCCTTACTTCGCGGATGCCGCAGGATGATATTGATGTTGCCAATGCCATTGGGGTGATTAACCATTTTTTTGCCCAGATCCCTTGAGTTTTTCACAATGCAGCAGATATGAAGAAGGGAGATGACCAGGCGCTCTCACGGTCCTCCTGAACTACCCTGATATAATAGTTGGCTGCTTCTCCATTGTATTCTGTATCGGTGAAATTAAAATCCGCTGTATGCGCGCCGCAGCACTGGTGTACATACCGTATATCTCCGTTTTTTATAATGCGGATTTCCTTTATGGCATTTGTTCCCCTGCATGATATGGTAATCTCAGGTTTTGATGCACTTCCGGGGATAATGCTGCCCATAACATAACCGTTACAGCTTATATCCAGGAGTATGGGAGCGCCCGTAGTAGCGTAACAGCGCCTGTTTTTAATTGCTTCATAGACATTATCCCTGGTAAGGCTGTCACAGAGAACAGCGGTAAGGCCGCTTCCGCAAAAATGAAACAGGTGCTTATGCTTGGGGAAGGGAGACTGAGCGTTTCCCGGATGACCGTCATGCCCGTCGGCAGAAGCAATGATCCCAAGTACATGCTGCGCTTTAAGCATATCGCGTACCCAATAGCGATCATGCCGGTCTGATACGCCCCTCGGGAAATCACCCCAGTATTCAGAAGAGCCCCAGGATGAATAGACTTCGACACAGCGGTCATGTTCGAACAAGATATTCGCGTTAAACGGATGCGATGCGCTCGATGGATGATGAGGCACCGAAAAGAATTCTAAATTCGATAATTGGTTCATTAAATCCTCTGGGTGAACCGGTGCCCTGTTTGTATCTGTATTGTTTATAACCTTTGCTTTGTCTTTAAAATAAATATTCCGGTGTCCATATACGCTTGATGAAAATTCATAGGCTTTCAGGCAGACAAACTCATTATCTTTATTGTACTTATCAGCCAGGTTAAAATATTCTTCTTCATAATCCGGAAGGAGCTGATACTCATGGTCAGTCAGTGCATAGAAATGCAGACCGCCGGGGCCTTTGGCATAACGGTAATTGTCTTCCATGCTTCCTCTGCCGCAGCCTTCATTGTTTATTCTATCCCTTAGCTGTCCGGAATGAGTATGAATATCACCAAAGAAAATTTTATACTTGCCGGAGCTGCCTGTGTTCCTCGCTTCCAGCACTTCTGCTGCATGCCAGATATTCCCCTGGAAAAATGCGTTGGGAGGTTTAGACAGATAAAAATACCGGCTGCTTTCAAATTCAGAAACCGGTTCAATTTTAATCACGGCCGGCTGCCCCTCTTTGACAAGGCTTTTATCTGCCAGTAAAAGCCCAAGGCCAAATGATACCTGGCTCTCGTCCTTAATCAAGGGAGATAGCTGCATGGAAGCATAGGGAGCAGCAGTCTCACATCTTCGCATCCCAAAAGCGAATTCGCTCTTTTCGCCGCACCAGTAAAATGAATAGTTGACATTACGTACAGACAGGCAAAAAACATCGTTAATATAAATATTAAACTTTCCGCTTGCCTGCGGCAGGGGAGAGCCGTTTCCAAAACCGACAGAAAGCCAAAAGGCTGCTTTTTCTGCACCTTGCAATTCCACTGGTTCGCTTTCTATTATGAGTGGCTGCAGCGCACCCATAGCAATGCAATACTCCATGGAAATATTGTCTTCCATAAAGCCTGCCGCTCTTTCATGACTCGAACGCGCATCTCCCTGGTCAACGAGGCGGGCAAAACCGCAGGTTAACACAGCGCCTGTTCTGTTCAGGAATATATCACGAATTTGGTTTATATCGTATCTTTTCCCGTCTGTTGTATTATGTACCATTTTACACTCCTTTTATTTTTTTACTCTTTTCTTACATCGGGTACTGTGGTATGCCCGCGATAATACAAAAGACTCCCGTCAGTCCGGGGAGAATAATCATGACTGAGGCCGCTCATGGTATCGGCGCTGCGGATTACCCGGCGTTTATCCAGGTCTTTTGCCATATGTTCCTGTATTTTTCCCGGATCAAACCGTTTAAGAATCTGATCGGTTAAATTCTTTTGAATACTTGAGTATTCCGGGACATTGTACAGATCGCATAACTCCATGGGATCATTTTCCAGATCAAAAAGCTGGCCGTCGTATCCATGTATATACACCAGTTTATAGCGGCCCTGGCGGATCATAAAGCAGGGAGAACGTACCCCTTCGCTGTGATTTTCCGAAAAAACCACAGCATCGGGAGAAGCATTTGCCAGGAGGCTCCGGCCTTCCGCATCGTGTAATGCGCCCTCATACTCCCCTATCTCAGTCAGTGTTGGCAGGATGTCGAGCAGGCTGGCAGCCCGGTTGTCACGGGTTCCTGCGTTTAAGCCGCCTGTATTTGCCACTATTAACGGCACGCGGGATGACCATTCATAAAAACAGCGCTTTTGTACCATGCCCCGCTGACCAAGCATATCACCATGATCGCTTGTAAAAATAATTGCGGTATTTTCAAGCTCCCCCAGTTCTTCCAGACAGGAAATGAGCTCGGCAACTTTATTATCCACATAGGTGGTCAGAGCGCAGTAACATCGCCAGAGGTTTTTAATATTATCCGGATCATCAACCCGGAAAATATCCGTACGGTGGTACTGCTCATTAAGCCATTTATCCATTTCTGAAACCGGCATAGAATCCCGGCTGAATGGAATATCGAATTCTGCATCTTTATACAAATCCCATAATTCAGGTGTCACATAAAAGGGCTCATGGGGGTGGTGCATGGATACACAGAGAAAAAACGGGCGCGTGCTGCGACCATGCTCGTTGCGGTTAAGCCATCTCTCTCTGAGATAGTGGCGTGCCAGGTATACCGTCTCTTCATCATACTGCAGACCAACGCTCCATGGCCTTACCCCAAAGTTTTCTGAGATATAACTTTTTGCATGTTCTCCGCCCCCGAGCATTTTGTCATCTCTGACAAAGGGTATCCATAAAAGGTTTGCCGGATAGATGTCTGTATTAAGCCTTTTTTCAAAACCATGTAACTGGTCGGGGCCGATAAAATGCATTTTCCCGCTCAAGACAGTTTCATACCCTGCAAGTGACATATAATGCGCTAACGAAGGCTCTCCGGACGGCAGAACCGAAGCGTTATCATAACAGCCTACATCTGAGGGCATTCTGCCTGCCATTAATCCTGCCCTGGCAGGGGCGCAGAGGGGACAGGGCGTGTATGCATTTCCAAAAACCACGCCTCTTTCGGCAAGCCTGTCAATGTTGGGCGTAAGGCATGTCTTGTTGCCGTACAATCCCAGCATAAAAGGAGTCAATTGATCCGCCATAATCATCAATACATTTTTTTTCATTACATTCTCTGTTAATTATTGTTAAAAAACTTCGCGTTTTTGGCGCATTCTTTCTTTTATGATATCCCAGGGTTCAAACGGATCGCCGATTTTTTGCTGTAAGTGTACATACTGTTCTTTTAAAACATCACGCACAGAGATAAAATCCGGATTATCGATCAGGTTGTGTAATTGAAAAGGGTCAGTGTGATTATCAAACATGGCAAAAGGGCCGGCTTTTGTTTCGATATACGAGTAGCGGTCCGTGCGGATACCCCGCCATTCCGGAACGGCCCAGTCCCATGAGCACATGATGTAAGCGGCAGACGGAAGCTCCTGCTGTTCACCGCGCAGCGCTGCGGCGAAGCTTGTTCCCTCGCAGTAATCAGGGGGATCAATGTCCATGAGTTCAAGGAGAGTTGGCATAATGTCGGGGGTATTAAAAGGGGCGGAAATTTCCGTACCGGGTTGTATACCATTGCATCTGACAATAAACGGAACCATAACCGACTCGTCATACGGATGGTTTTTTTGGACAAGGCCCTGAGAATACATCATCTCCCCGTGGTCGGAGGTAAAAACAATTATGGTATCGTCAAGGAGGTTCAGCGTACGAAGCCTGTCGGTCAGCCTGCCGATGTTATAATCGAGAGCGGTGATAGCGGCGTAGTAATCCCGCAGCACTTCCTTTTGGGGAAAGCCGCGGTTTTCCCAGCTGTTATCGTAGTGATCATGCATACTATAGACGCTTTTTGGGTTCGCTGAGTCAAGATTGGGGGTATTTCCCGGAAGGCTGTCATCGTACAGAAGTTTGCCGGGGTCTACATTATCACGGAAAAGCAACTCTTCACTATTGTACATATTTTTATATTTTTGCGGAACATCGTAAAATGGATCGTGGGGCGTGCCGTATGATACAAACAGCGAAAAAGGCCGGTCTTTGTTTTTTTCTATATACTCTATGGCAAGGTCAGTCTGGATATCCGGCTCATACCCTTTAAAAAAAACTTTTTGCGGATCGTCATTTTTATAGTAAAAATAATCAAAGTATTGGTGGGCGCAGTTGACACCGGTAAATTCGTCAAACCCGTGGCGGTGTTCTCCGGGGGGAATGAATGCAGTTCGCAAATGTTCACCGCCGTATAAGTGCCATTTACCGATCCAGCCGGTTGTATACCCTGCCGACTTTAATGCAAAACCAAATCCCTGGCCGTTGATGGGCAGGGGGACATCGTTGTCAAGCACGTCCACCGAAGTGGGGTATTTGCCGCTGATTAAACTGGCCCGGTAAGGAGAGCAGACCGGGAAACAGGAAACGCAGGTTGAAAAGCTGCCTCCTTCATCGCAGAGCCGATCAAGGTTTGGAGAAGTAACCTGCCGGTTGCCCATCCGGTTAATGTCCATTGCCCGCATCTGGTCGGCAAACACGAACACGAGGTTTGGTTTTTTCATACAATTACAGTATATAAATCTCGGGTGATTTTAATACTCCCTGAGTCCATAAGTTGTACTCATACGACCAGGCTGCTCCTTGGGTTCGCCATGAATAGGGCCCCCAGCCGTAAGAAGGAAGGTGTCCCCATATATTGTGCAGCTGGCCAAATGTGTTTACCCGGCAGCCGTAACCGGTAATATCTATTTTATGTTTTCCCTGAGAAAGCCCGTCAATGGTTAACTGGTAAGGGGCATAGGCAATAACTCCCCGGTCTGCACCATCGACAGCCACTTTAAGCAGCATAAAACGATAGGAAGAAGCCTCAATGATACAGGAACCGCATTCTACTTCCAGGTGGTATGTTAAATTCCCCCCGTAAAAAGGCAGGCCCTGATGGCAAATATCACCAAAGGCAAGTGCAGTAACCGGCGGCCCCAGTGTGCAGTGAACACCTTGCACTTTTACACTGAAATCTCCCAGGAGATAGCAGACTTCTACATCAATTTTTTTCCCATAGGGCAGTTGTAATTCCAGGATATTGGTTCCTGCGGTAATTTCCGGTAATTTGACTTTGCCAATGCACTTGTCCGTATACCAGCCATCCGGTGCCGCCGCAGGTTGGCCGTTAAGGGTTACCTTGGTAATTGCGGCATTTTCCAGGGCCAGTTCCGTTCCCTTGATTTCAGTTTCACTCTCAATCGTGAAACGCAAAGACAGTGTATGCGGTGTGGAGGCATCGTGTTCTACCCAGGGTTGGGCAATTGATTCGCCCCGCAAAGACCAGCCCAATGTACCTCTGAGTTTATTGTCCAGCCTGAGAATTTCTTCGGTGCCTTGCCATGTTCCGCCGTCAAGGGCATATTCGGCCATGTCGAGAACCAGGACATTTGGCTCGGCAAGGGTGACAGGGACTAAGGAGGTAGGAGGTAGGAGAGAGGAGGTAGGAGAGAGGGGGCGGGGTGCGGGAGGGGCAGCTTTACCTGTCTTGCTGGTAAGCCGTACAAGCAGGCTGTCGTGGTCCCACAGCCGGGGGGTGATTGTTGTCCACCCTTCGGTTACTTCAGCGTCAATGCCGGTTATATTTCCGTTCAGGGTATTGTATTCCGTGACCTGAAATTCGCCTTTAATCTGGATGCGGTAATTATCTGCTTGGGGATTGTCTATGTTGTGCTCCCGGTCGGCATGGCAAATAAACAGCCACCGAACCGGAGATCCTTCGTGATCCGCCTCTTCCCGCATTTGGTACAGAAATCTCCGACAGGCGGCTCCCGAACTGTCCCGAATGCGGACATCGCGGTATGTTTCCAGAGCCTGGAGCAAGGGAAGTGACTCATACCCAATATGCTCGCTGTGTTCCCAGAGTTTTTGTCCCCGGTCATCCTGCAGCGCGTCAATATGCGTTGGCGGCGGGCCCATAAAGATAAGTTTTCCGCCCTGCTTACGGAAAGCTTCAAGGCGATCCATGGTACTTGCCCGTATGGTCTGCATGGCAGGAACAACGATGACATCGTACTGCATTTTTCCTACGGGGAACTGTTTTTTTATGTTTGAAACATCACACTGTTCCGGCAGAGTCGATTCGCAGATATAGTCAAAATCAATAAACCCCCGCAACAGCCAATGGCTGAGCAGGTGAAATTTTTCGTCCATGGCTGCACGGACAGCTTCGGTGCTGTCCCTGGGGCCCCAGTGGAGCCAGTAGCTTTCGATGGGATGGATTACGCCAACGGTACACACAGCCCGCCCGCGGGTCAATGTTGCTGCCAGGCGGGCAAAATGATCTTCCACATAGGGATATTCCCGGTACCAGGGAGCCTGGTAATTAAACGATCCGGGATAATCCCGCTTGGCCTCACCGTTCATGGAAACCCAGGAAAGATGGGGAACCCGGACACTGATTCCCATGGCTGCCTGCCAATCACCCTGGAGTTTGTGTCCCCGGAAATCAAAGTCCCAGTTACACACCCCATACAGCTCCGACAGCACCCCCGGGCAGCCGTACTGCCGTGCCGCTGACTGTGCCTGCTTGGCAGTGTTTAACTGCCGGCTGTCGCCGAGTATATCAATTCCCGGCAGCTGGAAAGAACGGTAAGAGCGCATCGCCTCACCCAGAGCATGGGTCTGGGTTCCCAGAGTCTGTTCTTCCATCATGTGACCGGTGAGCATAAGATTATGAGCCGAACACCAGTCGCCGCATTGATCGGCAAACGCTGCGGCAAAACGCTCGGCAACATGATCATGATAGCGGTACCGGGTAAGGGAAATTTTTCCGTCAGGGAGATTCCACATCAATTCCGGTAATCCTGCAATGAGATCGCTGCCCTTGTATGCTGCGCTATACGTTTGAGGCAGATCCTCTGTCCAGGGCAGCGTAATGTCGCTGTCTTCGCGGGCAAACTTAAGGGTATCCTTTCTTGAAAACTGCGGTTCATCGGTGAAAATCGCGGGGATGACATTCCCAAAATCTTTTTGGAAAAGACCCGCATACCGATCATAGGTAATGCGGATAAATTCTTTAATTGCCTGAGGGTTTAAAGTATCTGCATATGTCTGGTGATTATACCAGGGGCTGGGCAAGGAGGTTTCCGCATAGGCGTAGAGCTTAAAACCTTTCGGGCTGTCATTTTCCCCGATGCGCGTATACGATGCCAGGTTTCCGTCATTGTCCAGCACCACGTCATAACAAGCTAATAGGTTGCCGTTTTCGCATCGTTTGGCAACAGCTCCGGCGTTTTTTAACCCGGTTATTTTCACGGGTATGTTTCCATAGGGCTTGCGGGTTAGCAAAAGGTGCCGCATACGGTAGGCCGGATCTTTGGTCAATAACCCGCCTGCCGCCCCCGAAGGCCAGCGATCTTCGTCGTAGAGCCAGGCAAGCATATTTTCCTGCCGGGCTTTTTCCACACAGGCGCCGATCATTTCCATGTATTCGTCACTCAGGTATTCGGTTGCCATGCCGGTGCGGACATGCATGTGAAACCCGCCGTAACCCAATTCCTTAAAAACCTCTATCTGGCGGACCAGTTCATCCTTTTCCAGTTTGGTATTCCATGCCCAAAAGGGCGTTGCCCGGTACTCGCTGCCGGGTTTCTTAAAATCCGCCTCGGTTAATGGTTTTTGGTTTTTGGGATACAGCATGGGTTTCTCCTTTATTTTAACAAACCATATATTTTTTCGAATACATTGGCAAGAAGCAGGTATTCGGAAGCCGTGGCATTGGTGCCTTCATTCATCATGATTGCATAGGCTAAGTTGTTTTGACGGTCTATAACGATGCCGTCGCCGTTGGATCCGGGATGCCCGAAAGCAAGGGGGCCAGCAGATGCGGGGAACAGGTTGCGGCGGATGTTCGGCTGGACCGTCGTCTTTTGGAACGCGCCGATTGCCCTGCTCCAGTTAGGCACCGGTTCGGCTAATTTGTCGATAGTTTCTTTTTCAAAAACCTGTGTCCCTTCGAACATGCCGTCATTGAGCATCATGCGGGCAAAATTCGCCATATCGTCGATTGTTGAAAACAAGCCGGCGTTCCCTGTGGAGTCTGCGCGGGTACTATTGAGGAACAATCCCTCTGTGCCCGTTGTTGCATTAATTTGGCTTTTCATCAAAACCCGCGATTGATCGACTTTTGTCCAGTCGAAAAAAGTATCTTCCATGCCGCAGTGTTTGAAAATATTTTCGTATGCGTATGCGTCTGCGGTTTCACCGGATATGCGCGAGATTAAGTCAAGGAGAATTGCGTACGAGGCGGAATACCGCGACTCATTGCCGGTTGTATATAATTTTGCCGCCTGGCTTGTGTAAACATCCTGAAGCCATTCCGGGTTTAGCTTCCCGCCCGCTATATCCTGTTTGTTTGTTGCAGCTGCAAAGTTAATTCCGGTTGAGTGGGTCAGACAGTGAAAAATAGTTATGTCGCCGTAATGCATTTCAGATATATAATTTTTTACGGGGTCGTTGATGCTAACAATTAAGCCATCCTCAACCATTTTAAAGATAACGGCAGCCACAAAAAATTTGGTGGAGGAGGCAAGTGGAAATGTAGAATCTTCGGCATAATGCTCGGATGTGTTGTTGTTCACAAAAAATGAATTGGTATACAACAAACCGGGGGTAAAACTGACTGTTCCCGCGTAATTTTTATAAATCAGCTTGTCGTCCTTGATAACGGCAAGGGTATAACCGGGGGCTTTTTTGGCGCCGATTATGACCTCATACGCAAAAGCAGTCAAAGCATCGCCGTCGATTATCTCGGGATCGAAAAAAAATGTTTCAAGCACGTCATCGGGCTCGGGGCCGGTGCCGCAGCCTGTAACAGGAAACAACAGGGGCAGTAACATCAATCCGCCTGCAATTAAACTTTCTCTCTTCATACATTACTCCTTGTGATTTTTTTAGTCCATCCTGCTGGACATGATTTCACCCCACTGCGTTTGCTGTGGCGATTCCCTCTTGACAATTAGTTCACAATGCGAACTAATTGCAGTGTGACATGGGTTTTTTCATTTGTCAAGTGAAAAATTACACCTTGAAGAAACAAAGAGGAGGAGAATAATAATGTCATCGTTGGAAATAAAACAAAGAGCTCTGGATTTAGGCTTCCTGGCCTGCGGGATCATCCCGACGAATATATTTCATGAATTTTCACACTATTTAGATGAAAGAGTCAAATCGTTCCCTCAATCAAAAGAGTTCTATAAACCTATGTATGATAAGGCTCATCAGCCGGAAAACGCAAAAACAATCATCGTGTGCACAAAAAGATACAATCAATACAGAGTACCGGACAGCTTGCAGGGGTTGATCGGAAAAACATACCTGTTTGACAGCAGGGTTCCCTATTCACGGGAATACCGGGAGAAAGTTGAATTTGAAAGCTGCCTTAAGCTCTTGGGGATGAATATTCTGCCCGTCAGTGTTCCTGAAAGATTTGCGGCGGCAAAAGCAGGTTTGGGAAGATTTGGCCGCAATAATTTTTTGTACGATCCGGAACATGGTTCTTATATCTGGATCAGCACATGGGTCGTTGATAAAGAACTGGAATATGATGTCATAAAAAACGAATATCAATTACCTGGCTGTAATGATGGCTGCCATAAATGTATAAAATTTTGCCCCACAAAGGCACTTTCAGGCAGTTTTGCAATGGACGGGAGCAGATGCATCACCTATCTCTCGTGTAATGCAAAGAATACTCTGGAAGAAAATACCAGGCTGCAGATGGGATCATGGCTATACGGCTGTGATGTTTGTCAGGATGTTTGTCCTCTCAATAAGAATAAATTTTCAGAATCGGAAGAATATCCTTTGCTGGCTGAATTTGAAGAATATCTAAAACCTGAATGCATTGTGGAAATGAACGAACGAACATACAAGAGTATTCTTCATCCCCGGTTTTGGTATATCGGAGAAGACAACTTGTGGTTATGGAAATGCAACGCCCTTAGAAACATGATAAATTCGAGAGATCCAAAATACCATTCTTTAATAAAAAAATGCGGTAACCATGAAGATGCCCGGATACGGGAAATAGCGCAATGGGGGGTTCAAATACCACGCTCTTGGCATCATGCTCAATGACCGTGGCATATTACATCAAACTCCCTGTATTTTTTGGTACCAGTTTATAATTTCTGTATCAGAAGCAGAGCCGGTGGTTCCGATTTTTTGAATGACAATTTCCGATGCAAGTACGGCGGTTTGTGCAGCTTCTACCATTGTTGCACCTCCGGCCCTGGTAATGGCAAAGGCGGCAAGGAAGGCATCTCCGGCACCGCAGATATCAATGGGCGGCTCGACAAGATGTGCCGGCACATGCGTAATGGCGTTAGTATCGGCAAGTAAACAGCCGTTACTGCCCAGGGTACAGCACACCGGGGCTTGATTGCGTTGTGACAGGGTTTTTGCAATTTTTGCATAATCCTGCAGGCTGTTTGTGTGTATTCCGTCTCCGTTTTTCAGGTTTGAGTTTACCGCATGGGCAGCTTCAACTTCATTGGGTTTGGTAATGACATGCCGGTAAGTATTAATATTATCGCGGCTGTCCACGATAACGGTTACCCCCGAACGGCCCAGTTCGATAATCTTTTCGCGTACACGATCGGTTATGCAGCCAAACTGACATTGGTCGGACACGCACAGCACATCCACTTCCCTGGCCATACTCTCCAGGCATGAGAGCAGTTTTTGTTCATCGGCGCTGTTTACCGGGGAGAAATTCATAAAGTCTATACGGGGATCCTCGTATTCCAGATCGTTAATGCCCCTGCGATACGGTTTGCAGTACCCATTGGTAACCTGTGTTTCGCTGGTGATTATGTAATCGGTACCTGTCCCTTGCCCTTCCAGTAAGGTTCGTACTAGCTGCCCCCGCCAGTCTTTGCCGACAATCCCGGCCACCAGGAGCTTTGATGCTCCAAGAGCGGCAATATTGGCTGCTACATTTCCGCCCGCACCCAGGGAATAACATTCCTCAACAACGGGCAGCGGATAATGCGGGGTCTCCCGCGATAGTTCCGATTTTCGCATATCAGCCCGCCAATAGGCATCAATGCACATATCCCCTATCAGTCCGATTTTTGTATTCTTATGGTTATCAAGTAACGTTTTCAGGCGTTCCAGTGTCAGTATTCCGGCGATCTGCATTACTGTTTTCCTTTGTGAAGCCGGTTATACATTGCCGGAATGGTTATTTGATGATCGCCGCAAAAATGCCAGCCTTGCCCGCCCTGGCTTGTCGGCCGGCAGACAATATTTTTTATGGGACGGTAATAGTAATCAGGGTTTTCATAGCCTTTGCGCCCGTGTACATCCATCACCGGGCGTAAATCAAAATTGGCCGTGGTTATATTCTGTACCTTGTATCCCAGATTCCGGCTGATCGACAGAGCTTTTAAAAACACTTCAGGCCCGATCACGCCGGATCCAAAATTCAGAAAAACACCGCCTTCTAAACCGGCAACCGAATCGCACATTGTGTTAAAATCTCTGCCGCTGGCAGCGCCAATAGCGGCAAAATCCACACGGGGATGCTGATGAATAATATCGGTGCCCAGGGCAATATGGTAAGTGGCTGGTATATGCAGGCGGTGTGCCTGGTATACCACGCATATATCCTTGTGGGGGAATCGATCGGGGTGTTGATCCATATACACTGCCAGGCTTTTGCCGTATCCCATACCTTTTGCTGTGCCCTGTTGAATGGCTTCGTTCATCCATGCGCCGGTTTCTTCCCACATACCGAAAGAACCGTCTTCTATGGCTGTGGGGACATCCTCGGAAGTGCCGCCAAGATAACTTAACTCAAAATCGTGAATGCTGCATGCGCCGTTCCCGGCAAGATGGGTGATAAAACCCTGTTCCATCAGTGCTATCAAATAGCGGGATAAGCCGTTTTTAATGACATGGGCACCCATGGAAAAAATAATGGGCCGCTTGTTCGCCCGCGCAGCGCCGATCCGCCGGCATAATTCATCAAACCCCTGAGCATTGTCCATAGTGTCCCAATCAGGCGTTTCAGTCCCGGGAACAAGCAGGTTGTCAACGTTCACCAAATTAGTCCGTTCCCGCGCAGAGTTAGTGGTAATTTTTGAAAAATCCATAATCTCTCCTATAATCCTAAAAATGCGTATATCGTTTCTGCTTCGGAGAAATCGCCGGTAATGACATCCGCTCCGGCGCTGATTAATCGGGTACGCTTGTTGGCATCTACGCCGCGGCCGGCAGCTTCGTCACTGGCAACACCCACCGTGCGTGCGCCGATCTGCTGCCCCAGCATAATCTCGACTTTACCATCACCGAACACCGCCAGGGTTGCGGCATCCAGTTTTTCCGCTAAATCTTTGAGCACTGCTTCTTTTCCGCATTCCCGTGAACGTTCACCGGCACCCCGGATATCGGTAAAATAAACGGAAAAACCCAGCAGCTCAGCTTCTTTTTTTACGTCCGCATCGTCAGTGCCGCTGGCGGCATACAATTTTACGCCCCGCTCATGCAGGCCTGCCACAAAGGGAAGGGCATTTAATACATGGAATTGTGCGGCAGGTATCCTGCCCTGCGATACATCTTCACGCCGCCGGCTGACCTGTACCATCAAACGCCGTATATATTCTGCTTTGAGCTCCCAGGGATCGGGCGCTGTTTCCAGATTTTTATGGGATTTAATACGTTCACTGAGCCATTCCATCTGAAAAATAGTTTGAATGCCCGTTGACTGGTCAATATACGCCGTTACTTCATCGTCAAGATCGCTGTTGCCGCAAATGAGTTCCGTCATCATGGGATGCATTACCTGTTCCCAGCCATGCCGTAAAGTGGAAAGGGTGCCGTCAAAATCAAATAACGCTGCTTTAACGGCCAATGGTTGTTCTGAATATGCTTTGATGATTTCCATGTATGTGCCCTCTATAAAAATAATGCGTACATATTTTCCAATGGAACATCCGGCTGTACCGAATGTGAAACGGCCAGGATGTATCCGCCGCCATTGGATAGCTTTGCATCCTTTTCCATCACCGCTTTTTTTACCGCTTCCGGACTTGCAGAAGGTAAAAATTGCTGGGTATCCACACCGCACATCAATGTCAATGTGCTGCCGTATTGTGATTTTATTGCTTCTTGATTCATGCCCACGGCGCTTTCCTGCACAGGGTTTAATACATTAATGCCAATTTCAACCAAGTCTGCAACGATTGGCCATACCGAGCCGCAGGAATGATACGCAATGATCG
>Ga0099364_10005322_pt1 | contig 19137 bp, 19 predicted proteins | sample TergutTh196P3_FD_73070 | JGI IMG/M metagenome (GOLD analysis project Ga0099364, IMG submission 73070) | Microcerotermes parvus P3 segment gut microbial communities from Pointe-Noire, Republic of the Congo - Th196 P3 | ecosystem: Host-associated > Arthropoda: Insects > Digestive system > Gut ...
GAAAACAATCAACCGGCTGAGGCCGCAAGTTCATCGCTGGCGCTCAGGCAAAGAGCTCTGTTTTTCGGCTCGTCCGTAAAAGCGGTATGGGAAATAATATCGGATATTTTGACTTTCGCAGCCGACATGATACCGGAACAATCCGACTCAATAGCCGAAATAGACCATGCCGTACGAACAGATTGCGGCTGGCTTACGGGCCCCTTTGAACTTTGGGATAACATAGGGTTATGGCCGGTACTCGACAGGCTCAAAAATGAAAATCGCCCTGTCCCGCTCAACGCGCAAAAAATGCTTATATGCGGCGCCGAAAGGTTTTACAAGATAAGTGACGGCCAAAAACAATATTTTCATTTTGATTCCAGAACATATAAAGCCGTCCCCGAAAGTTTCCTTTGAGGACGGCTATGAGCAGACAAAAAGAAACATTTACCGAACGGACTTTAAAAGAAATACGTTCAGATAAAGCGTCGCAGCCCGTAAAAAAAAGAAGGAATATTTCAAGAATAATAATAGTCGTAGACATCCTGATTATAGCTATAGTGTTTGTTTTTCTTAACACGAGAAACACGAAAAACGAATACATCACGGCATCTGCAAACGGCAGCGGACTCAATATGCGTTTCTCGGTAACCAACGAAAAAGACGACAAAACCTATATGTTTACAATAACGCTGCTATCGGCTACTGACGCCGAAAAAACATGGACTTTTGAGCCGCACCTGGCAGCGCTTAAACTCAGTCATTCAGGGGACATCTTTCATGAAAATAAATTCGGCGGGAAAATATCCAAAATAAGTTTGCTGCCGGGAGAAGCTCGAATTTTTACGCTTCAAATTCCTTTTGAAATTATTGACATGTACCTCAAAGAAAAGAATAATGTTCCCAAGAGAAGGAAAACCTTGATTGATTTATTTTTTAAATCAGAAGAAACCATAAGAGCAGAGGCTGAACTTAACCTTCAGGATAAAATATCTGCTTTAATAAGTTTTGAGCATGAGGTTAAACGATGAGCAAAAGACCGTCATGGGACAGTTATTTCATGTCTATAACGAAAAGTGTCGCCGCACGCTCCACTTGCTTGAGAAGAAATGTCGGCGCCGTCATTGTAAAGGACAAGCGAATACTTACGACGGGCTACAATGGCCCGCCCAGCGGCATATCGCACTGCCTCCCTGAAACCTGCCTGCGGACAAAATTGAATATCCCATCAGGCGAAAGACATGAACTATGCAGAGGGCTTCACGCAGAACAGAATGCCATAATTCAGGCCGCAAGCCACGGCGTCCCTATAAGCGGGGCAACAATATATGTAACGCACCACCCATGTTCAATATGCTCCAAAATGCTGATCAACAGCGGAATAAAGACATTCATTACCCTGTCGGATTATGACGACCCTCTGTCAAAAGAGATGACAAACGAAGCAGGAGTAAATGTTATAATACATAAACCGGAAGACGAAAAGTCATGAGTGGGATATTTGCCGTCATACTTTGCCTCATTTGCCAAATCGACGCCGGCAAAACGCCGGAAAGCGAAAATACTGCATTTGAAAAGGGCCAAAGATATTTTCACCAGAAAAAATTTGAAATGGCAGAGGTGATGTTCCTTGAGGCTTTGAAAGCAGACCCTGAAAACGACCTGACCTACTCATACCTTGGCGACCTCGTTTTGGCTAAAAAGCGTTATGACGAGGCGCTCGCATATTACCTTAAATCCCTTGAACTAAGACCCGAGAGCGCCGAAAACAATTTCAGGATAGCCCAGACTTATTACTACAAGGGAAACAGCAGAAAAGCAATCGAACATTTTCTAAAAACCTACAGCCTTGACAAATCCATGAAGTTTGCCCTGTACCATGCCGGCCTGACGTATCTTATGCTTGACAGAGACAAGGAAAACGCCGTCAAATATTGGGAAGAATATATATCGCTTGCCGAGGATGACCCACAGCGCGCCAATATAGAGCGCGTTATAGAACTGCTTAAAAATCCGGATTTCACAATCCCGCCGGCAGACAGCGGAATATCGGTCGAGGAAGCCTTAAAGCGCGGCATACAAAAAGATGAAAAACAGGACGATATTCCGGGTGACCGAACAATAGATAGATACGAAGGGCTCTATGACAAAAAGGAATTATAAAAATATTTTAGCGGCCTTACTTTTGCTGTCCTCTCTATGCTGCATAGGACTTGGCACAACCAAAAAAGAAACGGCCAACTTTACGGACGAAGGCTTTATAAGCAATAACGAGTTTCAGGTAATACTGAGAGGCTTTCCCGACAAAAAAAACAAAACCTTGGTGGCACAGCGGGAAACAGCGCGAACAAACGCAGTCGCCTTGATAGAAAATGTACCCATCTCTAAACTGGCTGAGCACGTCTGCGCAATTGCGGGGTATACCGGACTCTCTGAGACAATAGAATTGTTCCGAAAATACAAGAAATACGGCTACATATATGAAGAATTTTATTTAATAGACAATTCCATTACAATTGTATATCGTTTCCGCAAAAACGGGCTGAAAAAAGATATAGAATCCTTCCCTTGCGGCGGCAAGAAGTAATGAATTTTTTTTTAATTAGATTCGATACTCTAACTAACCGCTTTTAAATGAGGTAGTTCTATGCTAAAACAAATTAAACATATCGTCGCGGTACTTTTCTGCGTCTCGCTGTTTTCGAATATATCAATAAATGCCAAGGAACAATGGTCGCTCCAAAATCAAAGCCCCGAAATAAGAGAGATACTGAATAACGAAAAAAATACATCTAAAAAGAGCGACCTTGTAAATATAGTCCGTAAAGCCGATGAAATATATGGGGATATCTATACTTCCATCCAAAAAGGCCAAAAATTGACCATCTTTTTTGACCCGGCTCATGGAAAGATGAAAAACGGCCAATGGCAGGGAGGAGCGGCTACCCGCAGACAAAGCTGCACCGATAAACCGGAAGAATACTATTCTATCATATTTTCACGGGAAATGTACAAGAGACTTAAATCTAACCCGTATATTGACGTAAAAACAACCCCAGATTTTTTTGAAGTGCTTGAAGGCAGAAGCGAAGTTTACAATGACATTCCGTTTACAAAAACCGTTGAACTTGCGGCAAAATACAACGCATTTATGATCATAAGCCAGCACCTCAACAATGTATCGGTTATGGAAAAAGCTGACGGCATGATAAACATTCCTGGAATACATGTAACACGCAGTTTAGCAGGGCAAAAAATGCTGCGTTACATAAGCCGCTCGCATAAAGGTTTTTTGACATTATATAATAAATTTGATACGAGCGGATTTTCGAGGCTATATTCCCAAAAATTAAGGGACAGTCTGGCAGCAAAGGGACTCACGGCCAACAGTTGGGGGCAAGGCGTTGTCGGTGATGACCGATTCACATATTTCCTTGATTACCCAATATCGGTTATATACGAAAGCGGATTTATCTCCAATCCCGAAGAAGAAAAACTCTTAGCAACAAAAGAATACGCCGAAAAAATAACCGACTCTCAGTATACTACGCTTCTTGAAACAATAAAAGATGTATTTGGGGTCGATATTTCCAGAAAAGCAAGGAAAGTTTCGCCAAAACATAGAGTCTCCGACACTGTTGATATGATCAAACTCGGAAGAATAGCCGTCTATTACCTGAAGTCGGCCGATACGCGGGGACTGATGCTTTCTATTCAGACAATAAACAAAAAAGCCGGGAAAAAATTCGCTGCAGATGCAGCCCATTTTAACGCAATAAAAAGCAAAATAGAACAAAGCGAAAGATTATACAACATTGGAAGAAATACTAAGAACGTCAAAAATACAAAAAATACTAAGAACGTCAAAAATACAAAAAACACAAAGAACACTAAGAATGTAAAAAACACAAAGAGCAATAAAAAACCGCGCCCTGCATCACATTATTACAGGCAGGCATACAATACGTTGAGCCATGCGCCGGCCTACAGAGCATACAAGAATAAATACTTTGCGGCGCTTGGCAGGAACAGAAACACCCAAGTAGCCTCATCTTCTTCAAGAAGCAATACCGTAACAGCCAGGCCGCCGGGCAGGTCTTTTGTATATCCTCAAAAAGCCCCTAAACTGAGAACCATAATCCTTGCAATTGAACCGGGGCAGCCTTTAGAAACCGCTATAGAGATGGCTCTAAGCCCCGATACCGAAACCCTTAAAAAACTGACGGCCTCTTTCAGGAAAGCCGCCAAATTTGATAGGGGAATATATTTGATTTCAATAAATGACAAACTTGAGGTAACAAAAACAAAGAAGGTATCGGGTGTACTACTCGACCCGTTGAAATACCAAAATCAGCAGTACCTTAAAAATTCATATTTTGCGTCAACTTCGAGAGGGAAATCTTTATAATATGTATGACGGCAAAGCATATTACTTTTTCGGAGACTATCTGAGAAATAAGTTCAACTGCCGCGTATTTAAGTTGCCGATAAATGCCGGATTATCGTGTCCCAACAGAGATGCCGCAGGCGGGTGCGTCTTTTGCTCAGAAGACGGTTCAGCTGCGCCTCGCGCCTATTCTCAAAACAGCATAACATTACAGATGGAGGCGGCAAAAAATGGCTTTAAACGAGTCGATGAGGAAACAAAATACATCGCCTATTTTCAAGCCTATACTAATACTTATTCATCAACCGCAAATTTAAAAAAACTGTACGACGAAGCGCTCGGCTATCCTAATATTGTAGGGCTAATGATCGCGACAAGGCCGGACTGTCTTCCCGACAATATAATAGATATAATAGAAAATTACCATCGTAAAGATTTTGAATTGTGGGTAGAAATAGGAATGCAAAGCCGCCACGAAAAGAGCCTTGCCTTTCTAAACAGGGGGCATTCGCATAAAGAAACAGTTGACGCAGCAAGAAGAATATCATATAGGGGAATAAAAAGTTGTATGCACATAATTCTCGGCATTCCCGGCGAAACATGGCACGATATGATGGCCACGGCGGAAGAAGTTTCATCCATTCCGGTATCAGGCATAAAATTGCATCATATGCATATAATAAACGGGACAAAGCTTGACGAAATATACAGGCACAAAGAGATTACCCTTTTAAGTATGAAGGAATATGTCTCAACTGCATGCGATTTTTTGGAACGTATACGTCCAGATATTCTTGTCCATAGACTTTTCGGCGATCGCAGCCAAAAATCGCTCTGCGCACCGCGCTGGGGCAAGCATAAAGGAGCAGTCATAAAAGCAATTGAGGACGAATTTGAAAAACGCGCAACATATCAGGGTTTTTTACATAAAAATAAAAACGGCAAAGACGCCGTAACGAGGTAGGATATGGCACTGTCTAACAAAAATCCATATGACCAATATAAAGAGACGCAGGTAAACACGGCGAATCAGGGCAAACTGATAGTTATGCTCTATGACGGCGCTATAAAATTTTTGAATATAGCGGCCGAAAACATGGATTCGCCTAAAACCTATGATGTAGCCAACAACAATATTATAAAAGCCCAGGATATAGTAACGGAACTTCTTTTATCGCTCAACATGGCAGATGGCGGCGAAATAGCCGGCAACCTTTTCAACCTGTACATGTTCTTTAAAAAACAACTCTTAGACGCCAACATTTCTAAAGACCCTGAAAAGATAAAACCTGTAATAGCCAACCTCAAGGTGCTGCGTGACGCATGGGATCAGATATCGGCCAATGAATCGAAATCAGATCATGCGAATAAGAATACCAAGGGGAATTTCAGTATTGAGGGATGATGTAGCCTTAATACTAAAAAAACTCAGCGGGCTATATAATGAAAAAAGAAGCCTCTTGACCAAAATGGCCAACCGCTGCCGTTTGCAGCCATCCTTGCTCAATGCCGAGGAGTTTTCGGCAATAAACGAATCCATAAATGAAAACACGCATTTAATGTCCCTCGTTGATTCGCTTGATTTCGAAATATCGGCAGCCTCAGATGAGTTGCTGCGCATCACAGGCATGGACAAAAAAACATTGGATGTTTTTTTGTCAGAAAACAACGACAGCGAAACCGCTGCCCTGCGAGCCAACAAAAACGAATGCGCAGAGGCGTTAGATACAACTTTCCACTTATTCAATAATTTTTTGACTGCTGCGCAAATAAAGGCAGAAGAATACCTGACAGACTCTCAGGAACTAGAAAGAATCATGCGCATAAAGAAGTTGCTGTAATTTATACGTCAGATGGCTGCCATTTTTTGATATAAGCAACACCTGCATTTTGAACTTTTCGATGATCTGAACGACTAGCCACTTCGCGTACTCGTTTGAGTCCACCCCGCTCAGTTGAACATCCCTTGAGAAGGATGGACGCAAGACAGGCAAAGTGGCGTAAAAGAGGGAGTTGAAACGCCGCCTTAAAAGGATTTCTGATATTTTCTTTCACACAGCTCAAAAAAGGTTTGAATATACAACCTGATTGTTCATATACTGGTTATGATACGGAGACAACAAACATGAACGAAACCTTGAAAACCATTGCCGGACGTTATGCATGCCGCGATTTTGCAGATACTACCCTTACAGATGAGCAAATCAAAGCTCTTGCCGAAGCCGCTCTTGCCGCGCCAAGCGCCATGAACCTTCAACCATGGCACGTCATTATAATTACCGACAAGTCGCTAATTGAAGAACTTGACACAGAGGGCATGGAAATTTTCGCTGCTGCGGAGGACAAATCTACCTACGAACGGTTTAAATCGCGCGGCGGCAAAATGTTCTATAATGCTCCTTGCATGATTATAATAGCGTCTGATGGCTCACATTACGCTCCGATAGACTGCGGCATACTTGTCCAAAACATCGCCCTCACCGCTCAATCACTTGGGCTTGGCAACGTCATTTGCGGCGCATCCGGTGTTTTGTTTAACAGCTCGGGGGGCGACAAGTTGAAAAAACGTCTGCAATTTCCGGACGGTTATGGTTTCGGCATATCAATCTTGGTTGGCACGGCGAAAAGCGATAAAGCTCCGCATGAACTTGATATAAATAAAGTTACGTATATAAAATAAAAAACGAAATAGAATTAATGGAATTATTAAATAAACGCACTCCCTTAATAAAAGACATCCTTTCAATGGAACCATCGGGTCAGAGCCTGAGCATTGAAGGCTGGGTACGTACGGTCAGAAAATCCAAAGGTGTAGCCTTTGCCGAATTAAATGACGGCTCATGCCTCAGAGACATTCAGCTTGTCATAGATGAGTCCTCGCCATGCTTTGAGTCTTTAAACAAAATAGGCACCGGAGCAAGCCTCCGAGTTTCGGGAACGCTCGTATCCTCACAGGGACAGGGACAAAAAGCCGAGATAAAAGCCGAAACCATTGAGGTAATAGGCGAAACCCCGCCCGATTATGTTTTGCAAAAAAAGAAACACAGCTTTGAGTTTCTGCGTGAAATTGCCCACCTGCGCCCAAGAACCAATTCTTTTGGAGCGGTAGCGCGGGTACGCAATGAAATGAGCTATGCAATACACACTTTTTTTCAAGAACGCGGCTTTATCTATGTTCACACGCCCATTATAACGGGCAGCGACTGCGAGGGCGCCGGAGAAATGTTTCAGGTCACAACGCTGCCTCTTGAGAATATTCCCAAAACAGACGGCCTTGTAGATTACAGCAAGGATTTCTTCGGCAAGCGTTCCTTGCTCACAGTCAGCGGGCAGCTTGAGGGAGAAACATATGCCATGGCGCTCAAAAACATCTATACGTTTGGGCCGACATTCAGGGCGGAGAACTCCAACACTTCAAGGCACCTCGCGGAGTTTTGGATGATTGAACCTGAGATGGCCTTTTGCGATATAAACGGTAATATGGATACTGCCGAAGAATTTTTAAAGTACATATTCGAACGCGTCCTTAAAAACCGCACAGACGATATGGATTTTTTTAACGAACGTATAAGCCCCGGTGTAATAGATAACCTGCAGGGCATAATAAAAAACAGCTTTATCCGCACAACATATACCGAATGCATAGACATCCTCTTAAAAGAAAAAGACCGGTTTGAATTTCCCGTTAAATGGGGGATCGACATGCAGAGCGAACATGAAAAATTCCTGACAGAAGATATATACAAGAGCCCTGTTATTGTAACGGATTATCCGAAAGAAATCAAGGCCTTTTACATGAAACAAAACAGCGACAATAAAACCGTGCGCGGCATGGATGTCCTGGTTCCGAGACTCGGCGAAATAATCGGCGGAAGCGAAAGGGAAGCCGACTATGACAAACTGCTCGTACGCATAAAAGAGGCGGGGCTTGACCCAAACGACTATTGGTGGTATTTAGACCTAAGGCGTTTCGGTTCAGCGCCTCATTCGGGTTTCGGTCTCGGATTTGAGAGGTTGATTCAATTTATAACCGGCATGAAAAATATCCGCGATGTTATTCCATACCCTCGCTCAGTAGGCTCCCTTGAATTTTAACATAATAAACAAAGAACGCTTTAACGAAGAACTTTTAGCCTTTATCAACGAATCGCCTACGGCCTTCCACGCCGTAAAAAACATCGAAAAAGAACTCATCACAGCGGGATTTGAACGCCTTGCAGAATCTGAACAATGGAAAATCAAAAGAGCCGGAAAATATTTTATAACAAGAAACGCCTCATCAGTTATTGCTTTTTCAACCGGCGCCGACGAATCATCCGGCTTTCGCATCATAGGCGCGCACACAGACAGCCCATCCCTCAAAATAAAGCCTGACCCGCTTTACACAGAAGGCTCGTACATTCAGTTAGGCGTTGAAGTCTATGGCAGCGCATTGCTTAAAACCTGGTTTGACAGGGAACTTTCGATCGCAGGCAGAGTGACATTTCTTGATGCCGGTGATAACATCTCGTCTGTTCTTGTGGATTTTAAAAGGCCTGTCGCAATAATACCAAACCTTGCAGCGCACCTGAGCAATGCCGCCGCGCCATTAAATGCACAAAAAGAACTACCGGCAATAATAGGCCAAAAACACGGACGCAAAGAGGTTGATTTTAAGGAGCTACTCAAAGAGCAAATAGAATCAGAGTATGCGGCGACCGTAAAGACGGTACTTGACCACGAGCTTTTTTTATATGACTGCACGACGGCCGCTTTTTTCGGGCTTGAAAACGAATTCATAGCAGGCTCAAGACTTGATAACTTAATCAGTTGCTTTATATGCCTCAAGGCCGCGCAAAAAAGCGGTAATGAACCGGCCTACATTATCGTTTTGAACGACCACGAAGAAATCGGCAGCACATCATTCCACGGAGCAGGCGGTTCTTTTTTACACGATATTTTGACGCGCCTCTACCCTTCTTCCGGTGAACGCCAGCGCATTGCCAGTTCTTCTTTGATTTTGTCATTGGACAATGCCCACGGTGCGCACCCTAATTACCCTGAAACGCATGAAACGCGCCACAGGGTTGAAATAAACAGCGGCCCGGCCTTGAAAATGAATGCATCCCAGCGCTACTCGACAAACAGTGAAACGGCGGCCGAATTTCGCGCCATAGCCTTAAAACTAGGCCTTAACGTACAAAACTTTGTCATGCGAAGCGATATGCCGGGCGGCACGACTATCGGCCCTATAAGTTCCGCCTTAACCGGAATAGCGGCTCTTGATGCCGGGGTGCCATCATTGGCCATGCACTCAATCCGTGAGACCGCCGGAACAGAAGATGCCTACGCGCTGTTCAAAATAGGGCTTGATTTTTTAAAGGGAAGATGAGTTCCTCGACAGAATGCCGCCCCTATAGCTTTCTATTAAGAAAGCGGCTCGGTACGCACACCTTAACCGAACCGTTGAGCGCAGCTACGTCTATCGTTACATTATAAAGATGCTGCAGGTTGTTGCCCGTTATTACGTCAACGGCACGGCCGTCGGCGAATATTTTGCCGTCCTTTATCATAAGTACACGGTCGGCTATCCAAAGGGCGTGTTCGGGAGAATGCGTAGATTTTATGAAAGTATAACCGCTGTCCGTCAGTTTCACAATCTCTTCTAAAAGGCGAATCTGATTGCCATAATCAAGGCCGCTTGCCGGTTCATCGAGAATCAGAGTGTCGGCTTCCTGCGCCAGCGCCCGCGCTATAATCGTAAGCTGTCTCTCTCCGCCGCTGACCTCGGTGTAGGGCCTTTCCGCAAGATGTGAAATAGAGAGCCTGTCCATGACATCAAAGGCTATTTTAATATCGGACTTTGAATACCTGAAAAAAAAGTTTTTGTGCGGTATTCTTCCCATGAGAACAACGTCCAAAACAGAATACGGAAAAACCGTCTTGTGTGTCTGCGGCACATACGCAACCCTGAGCGACATCTCCTTTTGGGTAAAGGAGCGGATATTTTTTCCGTCAAATTTTATCTCGCCTTTCTGCGGAAAGTGAAATCCAAGCATACAGCGAATCAGCGTACTTTTACCGCTTCCGTTTGCTCCAAGCACAGTCACAATCTCGCCTCTGTTTATTGTAAAATCAACGCCGTTCAAAACAGATTTTGAGCCGTAAGAAAAATGGAGTCCCTCGACAGTTAAGCGATCCATCAGCTCCACCCCCTCTTTGCCTGCCGCAGCAATATTACGAAAAACGGAATACCTATAAGCGAAGTGGTTATGCCGATGGGGATTTCAACATCAAAGGCGAGCCTTGAAACATTATCAACCGCCAAAAGATAGGATGCGCCGATTAAGGCGCACACCGGAATGAGACGTTTATTGTCGGGGCCTACTATCATTCTCGAGACATGCGGAATAACCAAGCCGACCCAGCCGATAATGCCGGCCAGCACGACGGTCATGGCGCTCACTGCGGTAGCAACGCCTATGAGCCCGAAACGTATTTTTGCAACAGGCACGCCAAGCGCCTTAGCCTCGTCGTCGCCAAGGCTGAGCGCATTGATGTAACCGGAGAAAAGTAACATAATCAAAAGTCCTGCGATAATGGGAAACGAGGCGGCAAAGAGCGTTGACTTGTCAGAAAAAGAGAGGCTGCCCATGAGCCAATGCGTTATAGCTGGAAGTTGATTGTAAGGGTCGGCGATGTACTTGAGGACAGAGAGCAGCGACGTAAAAAATGCGCCGCTTATGACGCCGCCCAAAACGAGCAGTAAGAGCGAATTGCCCTTGTGAATGCTGGCTATAAAAATCGATAGAAGCACAGCAAAACACCCAAAGACAAACGATAACGCCTGTATGAGTAAATAGCTGCCTCCCATAACCATTCCGAGCGCCGCGCCGAAAGACGAGCCGGCCAACACTCCAAGCAGCGAGGGCGATACAAGCGGGTTTACGAACATCGCCTGAAACGCAGCGCCCGATACCGAAAGTCCCGCGCCTATGAGTATGGCGGCGAGTATGCGCGGCAGGCGTATTTCATAGATCAGATTTTCGAGCACGGCAAGCTTGTCGGGCGCGGGATTCCACGCGGCGTTGATCTTGCCCGCAAAAAGGCGAACTATATCAGATATGGCCGCAGGGTATTTCCCCAGAGAAAGCGACACTAAAAATATAACGCATAAAATTACGGCTAAGAAAATAAAAATCCAACTTTTTTTCAATTTGATGTATCCTTTTTGGTTTCGTCCATTGCTGGCGGCCTACGATTGCTGGCGGCCACAATTGCGGGCGACCACAGGTCGCCCTTACGGGTGGCAGGTTCCGCCCCTGCTACGATTGCGGTCGGCCACAGGCCGAGGCCGCCCATGCCGTTATCGTGCAATGCTTTTGCAAGCAAGAATATTTTTTACCTCGTCGGGCGTAAAATCAATCCCGTAAAAAAGCTTCATAAACCTTGCCGTCTCTTTTTCTATATCAATCTTGAAGTATTCGGGATAAAGGTTAGCGGCGAGCCATTGAATGCCAATAACGCCCAAGAACGAAGGCGGGCCGGTAGACCAGTTCATGGGCAGTTCGGGAATTGTATATATGCGTCCGGTTTTTACGGCCTTTAAGCCGAGCCATTTCTTTTTCTTGACTTCGGTTTGGGAAAACGCCTTGCGTATCGAGAGAATGACATCGGGATCCATAAGCATTACCTGTTCAAAGTTTATACGCAAGGCGCCGGTAAAATGGCCGCCGACGGCGCATTTAACGGGATTTACGCCGCCGGCGTAAGGAATAAGCTCAGCGTGCCATGAGTCGGCACAGGAGGTGTTGAGGCCGTCATCTGCACTGGCGTAATAAACAGTAAGGCGTTTGTCGGCCGGAATAGAAGCCACGGCTTTTTTGACTCTTGTTAAGGCGTCTGATATATAAACGGCAAGCTCGGCAGCGCGTTTTTCTCTGCCAAGCAGTTTACCCAAAAACGTATAGGCGGCGGGATAATTTTGCATACTGTCGATGTTTACCCTCACAACCGGAATGCCCATTGATTTTATTGCATCCCGCGCCTTTTGGTCAAAGCCCATGTCGTTGCCCCACGCGATAATTATATCGGGTTTCAGCTTGAGCAAAACTTCCTGATTAAGAATAGTGCCGGATGAGCTTGAGCCGCCAATCACCGGCAGCGCGAGATATTCTTTGCTGTAAAAGAACCTCGCAGACTTAACCTCTCTGTTGAGCCCGACGAGAAGGTCGGGCGCAAGCGTATACATCAGCGGCGTGAGCGACACAGAGACCGAAAAGACTTTTGTTATTTTATTTGGAATGATAACCTTGTTACCGTACATATCGGTGATTTCTTTGGTGGAAACATTGGAAGACAGTATTGCCGCCGCCAAGAATACAAGTATCATTGCAAGAATAGTTTTTTTCAAAATATAGCTCCTTTTGTATTGCGGGCGACCCGCAGGCCGCATTGCGGACGACCACAGGTCTGCGGACGACCACAGGTCGCCCTTACGTGCGCAGTAGTTTATCACGTACATATAGCGTTTTAAAGTGTCAACAGTTTTTTGGTATTTTTTGCCCGAGAGATTGTTTTTTTATATGTGAGGATGTGCGGCGAGGCTGCTGAAAAACTTGGGGGGGCGCTCATACAGAAGCGTAAAGCTCTTTCCCGCGCTGAGCCCCGACATAGTTACGTCTTTGCGACTGTGAGTATGACGAAGCAGGAAGCAATCCTGTTTTGGGTTTATCCCCTTGCAGTGATGGCAAGTACGTCTTTGCGAGCCACATTCGCTTTGCTCAGTGTAAACTCCGGCGAAGCAATCCAGAAAATCTCACATTATGTTATTGTGTCCGTGAGGTAAACAAATGGATTGCTTCGGGCTTGCGCCTCTCGCAAAGACGGCGGCAATCGAGACGGTGGCAATCGAGACGGTGGCAATCGTCTGTTCATGCCACTTTTTCAGCAGCCTCCCTCTATTAGCCTCCCCTACACATCTTTCAAACCAAACCTTGATTTGATAAAACCAAAAGTTTCTTTTTGTGGAAAATATGGAGACTCAACAACATATATTTCTTTGACGCCTATAGACAATAGCGTCAAAAGAAGGACAAGACTTCTTGAGGCATACAGAGGGTATATTATTTTAAGCGGCAGCAATGAGACCGGCAATTTAAGAGCGACAGCAAGAAACTGAATGAATTTAACGACCATAAAGCCGCTGCCGAGATGGGTTTCTGCCGGAGCATTTTCAAGGCTGCAACCGAATGTAAGCGTATCTGCCGAAAAAATAACAGGCAGGGATAATTTCTCCGCGCAACAGCCGCCCCTAATGGTAATATTTTTAAGTTCTTCGTTTTGTATTTTTTCGGCAAAAGATACAGCGGTTTCATAAACGCCTTGAATATCAAAATCGGCAAGCTCCATGCAGCGCAAATTTGCAAGCCCGAGTTCAAGCGCGATTGAAGCCAAATTTTCAGCAGTCAGCGTGCCGGAGAGACTCGTAAGCCCCTTATAAAAAAAGTCGGTCACCTCTGCGTCGGTTATTACTTTTTTGCGCCAGGGCGCAGAGCATGAGGCCATTGCAGACAGAGCCGACAATATAAGCGTCTTGAGCGCCGAGGACTCGTCATTCTGTTTAAATTCATCCACATCAAAAGGTTCAATATCATGCGACTGAAAAAAGCAGGTATACCCGTGCGAATTTCTTACCTTCACGATGCGGTTTATTTTGGGAACAAAGGAAGCCGATTCAGGAACTGTATTATCATCCAAAATGGCAAGCCCTTCAAGAAGCGTCTCTGTCATGGTTTTGTCGCATGTGACGCTAAGCGCAACGCAGGAAAGATTGATTAACTCTCCGGCCAAACGCTCCCTGAGAGCAGAATCGGCAGCCTTTTTTAAAGGAAAAGCGCACATGGCGCAAAAAATATCATTCATAACCGAATCTTTCATCTTGCACACCGTTTGTCAAACAGAAAGCGCACGGCTTTTGAAAAAATCATCCATGAACGAGGCCGCCTTATGGCGTTTCAGTTCCTTACCGGATTCTTCCATGTAAAGGGCAATATCGTAAAACATCGAAAACGGCGATGAATACTTTTCTTCCAGAAAAGACAATGCCTCGGCAAATTTGCCGGAGTTATATAATGCGTCAAGAGCGCGCGCGACACGCTTAAACATTTTAACTTCATGGCGGCTTAACCAATTGTTTTTAAGTATGCCGTATGGCGGCAATTCATCGCAGATTATGCCAAACTCGTCCCTGCGCGCGCTGAGTTCCGTGCCGGGAAGCAGCTTCAGGAAACCAGCCTGAAAATAATGGGCGCGAAGCGCATAAATTTCATTAAAGGATTCTGCAATGCCGCCCATGTCTTCAAAGGGAAGCCCAGCCAGCATGTCCACATGTAATCGAATATTTGTCTCATCTAAAATGCGGCGCAAATTGGTTTTCGCCTCGTTCCAATTCCCGAAACGCTTTACGGCCTGCAAGGTATCTTCGTGAATGGACTGTACGCCGGCCTCAAACTGAATAAGGCCGGGGCGCGCATATTCAAGAACGGCAAAGTCGTCATCCTGAAGAAATTCCGGGAATATTTCAAAATGAAAACAGGTATCGCCGGTTGAAAAATTATCGATAATGTATTCCCATATTTCTTTAGCGCGCTCCTTTTTGCCATTGAAGGTTCTATCTACAAATTTTATATAACGCGGCGAATATGACGCCAAAAAGGCAAGCTCTGCCTTGACATTTTTTATGTCCCTGTATTCAACGCCCTTGTCGCGGGATGAAAGACAATATGAACACCTGAAAGCGCAGCCTCTGCTGCTTTCATAATATATAAAGCGATTTTCAAGCATTTCCATATCTTCTTCGCGATATGAAAACGGAATATGTGAAAAATGAGGATTTGCAGACGAAATTATTTTTTCAGAATGGTCAATGTTTTGTTCAAGAAGCGTCCTGAAAGCCGTTTCTCCGGCTCCCATTATAATGAAATCTATTACAGGAAACTCAGCAAGCCAGCTTGAAGCATTATGCGAAACCTCAGGGCCGCCCAGAATTATTTTTACTTGGGGAAGCGCTGCGCGAAGCATCGGAATAATTTTTTTTACATGAAGGCTGTTCCATATATATACCGAGATTGCAACGGCATCGGGAGATTTGGCAATTATTTCATTTGCAATATTTTCATAACCTTTGTTTATCGAAAACATCTCAATGTTTATATCAAATGGCAGCCCTCTTGCCGCTTCGAGCAAATAGAAAAGCGCCGGATTTGAATGGCTGTACTTCGCGTCTATCGCCGCAAGAATCAGTTTCATCGTATTAAAAAAATCAAGCGAACATTTTTTTAAGCGCGGCAATTTGCCTTTCTATTTCGGCCTTTGAAACGCTTCCCATTGACTGTTTACGTTCAGTCGAGCCTTCCGGTTTTACGCAGTCAATTATATCATCCTCTATGAGGGGTGAAAACTTTTTAAAGTCGCCAACATCGAGCGAAAAAAAATCCTTTTGAAAGTCTTCGCAATAACGAACAATGGAACCCACTATACCGTGCGACTCGCGAAACGGTACGCCTTTTTTTACAAGGTAGTCGGCTGCATCCGTAGCCGTAGAGAAATTACTGTAAACAGCCTGGCGCATTCTTTCCTTGTTCACGGTCATGGTAGAAATCATTGCAGTCAAGCCCTCTAAAGCAATCTTGACCGTATCTATCGAATCAAACAGGCCTTCCTTGTCTTCCTGAAGGTCGCGGTTATATGTCATGGGCAGCCCCTTGAGTATAGTAAGAAGCGAAAACAGGTTGCCGTACAATCTGCCGCTCTTGCCGCGTATCAGTTCTGCAAGATCCGGGTTTCTCTTTTGCGGCATTATCGATGAACCGGTAGTAAGATTGTCTGCAAGCCTTATATAAGAAAATTCAGAACCCGACCATAAAATCAACTCCTCGCACAGACGCGACATGTGGGATCCGAGCGCCGCCGAAAAATACAGAAAATCAAGGACAAAATCCCTGTCGCTTACCGCATCCATTGAATTAAGTATTATGTCATTGAAACCGAGTTCTGCGCGTAAAAATTCCCTGTCATTCTTGTAGTTTACGCCGGCAAGCGCGCCGACGCCCAAAGGAAGAGAAGATGCCGAAGCATCGGCAAAATCAAGGCGGCGCATGTCGCGCGAAAACTGCCAGGCATATGCAAGCATATGTTGGGCAAATATTACCGGCTGCGCAACCTGCATATGCGTATAGCCCGGCATAACGGTATCTTTGTTTTTTTCGGAAAGCTCTACAAGCTCCATTATAAGACTTGTAAGCCTTTCACGTATCTCTTTTATTTCGTCCATTATGTATAAGCGCATATCAAGCGCGACCTGATCATTTCGGGAGCGTGCCGTATGCAGTTTTTTTCCGGCCTCTCCTATACGTTCGGTGAGGGCAGATTCTATATTCATGTGGATGTCCTCAAGTTTTTCAGAAAAAGAAAATTTCCCATTTTCTATTTCCTGTCTTATGGCGGCAAGCCCCTCCTCTATGGCCTCTAATTCGGCGGCAGACAATACCCCCATCTTAAAAAGCATTCGCGCATGAACAATGGATCCCTTTATGTCCTGCTTATACATTCTGTTATCATATTGTATTGAAGCGGAAAGCCTCTCGGTTATTTCGGACGAAACGTCTTTAAAACGCCCGCCCCAAAGTTTTTTATTATCGTTCGACATTTTATGCTCCTGTTTTGCTGCTGTAGTAGACCTTTCTGTCCGGCAAACGAAGACAGGCCAATGGACGCCCATAAGCCGCTCCGTTATCAATACCTATAATATTGCGCTCATCATCAAAATATACTCCTGTTTTACCGCCGCTGACAATTGAAACCGAGGTGTGCCCAAACACCACTGTTTTAGGCCAGCGTTTGGGCGAGGCATAAAATTCGCCGCGAATCCACAAGAGGCTTTCTTCTTTTTGTTTATCTATATCGCACAGCGGGTCAAGCCCTGCGTGAACAGCTATGAAGTCGTCGCTTTCATACATGAGAACAAGCCTGTCAAAAAAATTTTTATGGCTTCCTGGCAGCGTAAAAGAACCGAGATTGCGCTTATAACTCTTGATGGTTTCTCTGCCGCCATTATATAAAAATAATTCGTCCGAGCCGCCCGATTTGATATAATCCTGAAACATTTCTTCGTGATTGCCTTTTATAAAAACCGTATTTATTTTTTTGGATACCCTCATAAGAAGTTCTATGGTTTCAAATGAAAAATCGCCCCTGTCGATATAATCCCCAAGAAAAATCATCGTATCATACACGGCGTCAAAATCTTTCATAATCTTACGGAAAAGCCCCTGAAGCGCTTTTAAATTTCCGTGTATATCGCCTATTATATAATACATCAGCGCCCTGATAAAGATTTTGGATCCAACGCTTCCTGAAGTCCTTCTCCGACAAGATTATAAGCCGTTATTGTTATAAAAATGGCCAATCCGGGAATAAGGGTAAGCCACCATGCAAAGTCAATGAAATCCCTTGACTGCGAAAGAATGTCGCCCCAACTTGGAGTTGGAGGCTGAACGCCGAAACCGAGAAAACTCAACGAAGATTCTATTAGAATTGTCGAGGCAATGCCAAAAGTAGCCGACACAAAAACCGGCGGCAGCGCATTTGGAAGCATGTGAGTAAATATAATGGCAAAATCGGAAACACCGGCCGCTTTTGCCGATACAACATAATCGGTTTCCCTGATGCGCAGAAACTCTCCGCGCACAATTCTTGCCACGCCTGTCCACCCGGTTATGCCTATAACAAGCATTACATTAAAAAGCCCAGGCCCCCACAACGCCAGAATCGTAAGTATCAAAAAAAACGTAGGGAAACACATCACAATTTCTATAATGCGCGATATAAGGTAATCGATGCGCCCGCCGTAAAAACCCGATATTGAGCCTACAACTATTCCGATGGACACGTACAACAACACTGCTACAAACCCGATAAAAATAGATACTCTCGTTCCATGTATCATTCTTGATGCGAGGTCGCGCCCCTGCTCGTCGGTTCCCAGTATATGTTTTGCCGACGGCGGCAATACAATGTAGTCAAGGTCATACTCCGAAGGAGTGTACGGAACAGGCGGGAATATTTTAAATCCGGGATATTTGGCGTCCCTGAGGTCTGCATCCCTCAATTCGTCATAGTCAAAAAAAAGCGGAAAATACGTGCGCGTATCGCTTACATAAACATAAGGCTTGTTGTTGGCAATGAGGGGCGCGAGAATTGCCATGATAAACAACACGCTTACAACGCACAATCCAATAAGAGATAGTTTGTTTTTTTTAAATTTTCTCCACACAAGAAGGCGATGTGATATTCTCGGCTCTGTGATTTCCATTTCAGGCCTTACCTTCCAAACGTATTCTCGGATCCACAACAGCATACAGTACATCAGACAACAATATTCCTATAAGCGTCAAGAGGGCTGATATTGACGCTATCGCCATAATTACGGGAATATCTCGCGAAAGTATCGCTTCAAAACCCAATCTGCCTATACCCGGCAATGAAAATATGGATTCTACTATTACGCTCCCGCCTATGAGTCCCGGCAAAAGCGAGGCCATAAGCGTCACAAGCGGAACTAATGAATTTCTCAAAGCATGCACAAATACGACCCGCATTTCAGATAATCCTTTAGCGCGCGCCGTCGTTATATATTGCTGGTTTATTACCTCAAGCATATTGGCTCTCGTATAACGCGATAAAAAAGCAAAACTTCCATAAGTAAGGGTAATTACCGGAAGCACAAG
>Ga0099364_10005323_pt1 | contig 19136 bp, 18 predicted proteins | sample TergutTh196P3_FD_73070 | JGI IMG/M metagenome (GOLD analysis project Ga0099364, IMG submission 73070) | Microcerotermes parvus P3 segment gut microbial communities from Pointe-Noire, Republic of the Congo - Th196 P3 | ecosystem: Host-associated > Arthropoda: Insects > Digestive system > Gut ...
GAGGAAAAGGGGGAAACCGACCCCGACCTTTGTGTCGGCTTGCCTGACCGCTTTAGCGGTTAGGCAAACGCACAAAGGCGGGTTTTCATGTAATGGAGCAGCAGGAATGAGACCCCCGCTTACTCCGCCTATAGAGAGTACTTCAGGGTGTTCATTGTTTGGAAAAGTTTCAGTTTTGCAAGAGCCTATTGATATTATTTATCTAAACATATACAATTTTCATATGAATATAACCACTTACACAGTAAAGCCGAAACTTCCGGCTTCATTAAAACCGCTGGATGAGATTGCCCGTAATCTATGGCTCTCATGGAATTATGATGCAGTTCAGCTTTTTATTAGGCTGGACTACGATGCCTGGATGCAGTCACACCAGAGTCCTGTTATGACTTTGGGTATGGTGAGCCAGGAACGGCTTATACAGGCAACCAAGGACGACTCCTATTTAGCCGCGCTTAAAGAGGTTTATGACCGTTTTCTGCGTTACAAAAAAGGAGAAACATGGTATAAAGGCAGCCACAAGGATGTTATAGCCTACTTTTCCATGGAATACGGGATGGATACTTCCCTTCCTATTTATTCCGGCGGTCTAGGGATACTTTCCGGCGATCACATGAAAACTTCATCCGATCTTGGGCTGCCGCTTGTGGGTGTAGGGCTGCTTTACCAACAGGGTTATTTTACTCAAATGCTTAATGCCGATGGTTTTCAGCAGGAAAGTTATCCTGAAAACGACTGGTACAATTTGCCGGTTGAATGTAAAACCGACAAAGACGGCGAGCCTTTAAAAATTTCAGTTGATCTGGCAGGTGTTCAGGCAGTTGCGCAGATTTGGGAAGTCAAGGTGGGGCGTTCCTCCCTGTACCTCCTCGATACAAATATAAAAGAAAACAGAGACGATATCCGTAAAATTACAAGCGCGCTTTACGGCGGCGATAAAGAAACCAGAATTCAGCAGGAGATACTTTTGGGTATTGGCGGTATTCGCGCATTGCGGGCTTTGGGAATTAACCCGGCTATTACGCACATGAATGAAGGGCATTCGGCATTTTTAGGGCTTGAACGTATCCGTGAAATAATGGCGGAAAAAAACTTTAATTTTGAAGAAGCCCGTGAAGCAGTTTGGCCAACCAATGTTTTTACAACTCACACCCCGGTTCCGGCAGGCAATGAACGTTTTGACATCAGCATGGTAGAAAAATACTTCCGCAGTTGGCCGCAAATCTTGGGCATTTCATGGAAAGATTTTCTCGGTCTTGGCCGTGTTAACGTAAATGATGATAAAGAAACTTTCTGTCTTACAGTGCTTGCCCTTAAACTGACAGCCTATGCCAACGGTGTAGCGGCATTGCATGGTAAGGTTTCCAGGGAAATGTGGCAGGGCTTGTGGCCCGGAGTGCCAATTAATGAAATTCCCATCGGACATATCACAAACGGCGTGCATCCCCGCACATGGATATCTTCGGGTTTGATTGACCTTCTGGATCGATACTTTGGACCTCATTTCGAAGACAAGCCGACAGACCTGGCTATTTGGGATCGAATGGAAAGAATCAGCGATGAAGAACTATGGCGCACGCATGAAAGGCGCCGTGAAAGGCTTGTCGCGTTTGTCCGTGATCGCATAAGGGCTCAGTATAAACGCACCGGTGCGAATGAAAGGCGTATGCAGCAGGCTGATGACGCTCTTTCACCTTATGCGCTTACCCTATGTTTTGCACGCCGTTTTGCAACTTACAAACGCGGAAATCTTCTGCTTCGTGATCCTGAACGCCTGTTAAAACTGGTTAGGGATAACGACCGGCCAATTCAATTAATTTTTGCCGGCAAAGCCCATCCCCATGATATGCCCGGCAAGGATCTTATCCGGGATATTGTCCATTTTGCGGAAAGATACGATGTTACCAGCCGGATAGTCTTTGTTGAAAATTATGATATGACTGTTGCCAAGTACCTTACTTCAGGCGGCGATGTTTGGCTTAACACGCCAAGACGGCCTATGGAGGCTTCTGGCACCAGCGGAATGAAAGCAGCGATGAACGGCGTTCTTAACTGTTCAATACTTGACGGCTGGTGGGACGAAGCGTATACGCCAAAAGTCGGCTGGGCTATTGGCCAGGGCGAAGAATATGCAGATGAAAGGCTACAGGACGATATAGAAAGCAAAGCCCTGTACGATTTGCTTGAACGTGATATTATTCCAATGTTTTATCAGCGGGGCAGGGACGGTTTGCCGCGTGAATGGATAAAGAGGATGAAGAACTGCATGCGCCAGATTGGGCAGTCAATGTCATTCCACCGCACGCTGATGGATTATTCCAACAATTTCTATTTCCCGGCTCTTAAGAATTACCGCAAACTTATAAAAGAAGATTACAATGAAGCAAAATCCCTTGCCGCATACTTCGGCAAACTGAAAGATTCCTGGGACAATCTTAGGATTGTAAATGTAGAGGCTAACATCAAACCAGTCATGCAGCGAGGAGACACTTTTACTGTTACAGCTTATATCGAGCTTGGGCAGATGCTGCCGAACGAAGTTAAGGTTGAACTGTATCACGGCAAGGTGCCGGGCCAGGGCAATGAAATTTCAAATGCCCGCAAAGTCGAGATGAAATGGATCGGAACCAAGGACAATTTAAACCAGTACCAAGTTCGGGTGGAATGTGAAGACACAGGTTTCCAGGGTCATACAGTAAGGATATTGCCAAAACATGAAGCTCTGATACACCCATACAGGACAGGTTTTATTAAGTGGAAGTAAAATATTACTGATACCCATATTATGCAAAGACTTTAATGCGTAAACAGAAAAATATGCTGTGTAAATCTAATGCAGGACAGAATAAGCCCTGCTACGGACTCGACGGCTGTTTAAACTTGGGGCAGCCGTAGGTCCTAAGCAGGGCTTATTCTGCTCCACTAAAGCATTACCTAGCATATTTTTCTGCCGTTCTTTAATTGTGCATAAGGCGGGTAAAAAGGGATGGATGAAATGCAGAAAAGAAAATCTTAAGAAAGTGGAGGAAAGAGGAAATGCCTATTTTTACTGAACAAGAAGGCAGCCACGCACAATTTGAACATTCTGTTAAAAAGGGTAAGGTTACGATTCCAATGCACAACGATGATCTTTATAAAAAAACTGCAAATAATATACTAAAACAAGCAGGGTTAAAATAGAGGAAGAAAATGAAAACTAGAAATTATATAGCGCTTTTTGAAGAAGGTCATAACGGTGGATTTAGCGTTGTCTTTCCCGATGTACCGGGCGTTGTCACTTCCGGGCGTAATTTTGATGAAACTGTGCGAATGGCACATGAGGCATTGTCTTTTCATATAGCTGGTCTAAGAAAAAAAAACTGCCCTATTCCCAAATCGCGTAATTTAGAACAGATTAAAACAGATTGGGTAGAGTGGAAAGAATGGGAAGCAGATGGAGATTTTTTGGTTGTACCCATTGCTTTGCTACCGCCCCTACAGAAATCTATCCGTGTGGATGCAATGCTTCCGGAAAGACTGGTAGCACGCATCGACTTGCTCTATAAAAACCGCTCTGCATTTCTTACAACTGCGGCAGAAAAGTACCTTGAAGATGCTATAAAACCAACAGCAAAAAAGAGGATTGTACGAGTGTAAGGAACGCTTATACAAAAACCCCAGGCAGAAAAATATGCTAGGAATAGGCTTTAGTGGAGCAGCAGCGAGACGAAGCCTCCCGCCTTGCGCCCCCCACAATACAAATCTGAAATAACGGCAAACAATGAACACCTGAAACATAGTTATTGCACGACCGATGCCGTACATTAGCGGATCGTGCGGAGCTTGGGGAACCCTGAAAAGGGTTCGCCCAAGTCCGCAGTGTAAACCAAAAACGGCATCAGTCGTGCTGGAACAAATTTTTTAAGGTGTTCATTGTTTTATATTATTTCAATTTTCAATAGTACAGATCATTGCTTTTATTCCGATAATGTTATAAAATAACGACTTAACTGGGAGAGAATTGATATGGGAAAATTTATAGTTTTACTGCTGCTTGTTGCAGTATTGTCAATTGGCGGAATTATCTGGTTTGATTATTTGGGCGTAATAGACGCGAAGCAAACCCCGCCAATATCATGGATATACGGGTGGTTTTTTGGCGATGATGCCCGCAGCCAGCCCAGAACCCTGCCGGACGAAGTGCTCAACCTTGATTCAGAGAGGCTGGCGGTGCTTTTGGAAGCTCATGAACTGCGAAAAATGGAGATGGACACAAAAGAACAGGATATTGATTACCGTTTTAATGAAATAATGCAAATAGTCCAGGAACTGGAAGAACGTCAAAAAGCTCTGGATGATCGAGAAAATTCTCTAATAGGGCAAGCCACAGATGCCGAAAATAAAGACAGAAACATCGAGGAAAGCGCCCGCTTCCTTACCGGAATGCCGCCTGAGCGAGCGGTTGGCATTATGGCTGAAATGGATGATCAGGACCTTATCGATGTACTTCGGAAGACAGAAGAGCTTGCAAAAGCCCGCGGCGCTTCATCAATTGTACCTTACTGGCTTTCATTGATGGATCCAAAACGGGCGGCAGAGCTACAACGTAAAATGGCAGCAAGACCGCACAGCCTGTAGTTACACTTCCGGAGATCAATTTTTACCAGCGCAGGTAAAGCCTGCAATCTGGTGAGGGAGGTCCGGGTGGTGATACAACTATCCCCCCAAACGGAACCGGCATCGCCGCATATAGCGGAAAAACTATCAGGCGCCCCGCATTCAAGGGAAACTGAAGCTGAATCCTCTGAAAAAACCAAAAAGAATTCTTTGGGTGTATTTGCCCGAATTCTTGCAGGTTTAACAAACAAAGGACAGCCGAAAGCGGGAAAAGAAAACATTCAGCTCGCTGAAACGCCTGAAGAATCCGATGAAAAAACGGTTCTAAACATTAAAACAAAAAACAAAAAAAAGGATTTGGAAACTGATGCAGGTTTACAACTGCACCAAGCCGAGCTTTCTTTACAGGAAAAAAACCTCCTGTCTCAGGTGAAACATATCACAGATAATGTAAAACCGGAAGATGCAGAGGAAATCAATCTTGAAGGATTAATCGGTTTAATGCAGCAGCCGAAAGAGGCTGCAGAAAAACCAGCTGCAAAAAAATCTGAAGAAACCGCTTCGGCAGAGGCTGTTTCGGAAGAGACTGCCTTAAAAGAAACTGCCTCAAAAGAAGTTGCTTCTAAAGAAGGTCAAGAAGCGGCTAGGGGAGTAAATCCCGAACAGGCAAATTTTATGGCACGTGAAACAAAAGCCAAACCCCAAACAGCCCCTGCTGAAAGAGCAAATGCCGGCGAAACTGCCCCTGCTGTACAGGCAAGGAAAGTTTCTGCGGATGAAAATGCAGGGAATGTCAGGGCGGATAATGTCAGAACCAGGGACAGGCGGCGAAATGTTACATTTGACGTAAAGGATTTCCGCAGCGCGGAAAGCCAAATGGAAGGTATGCAAAGAAGCAGCCTTCAAACAAACCTGGGCATGGAAAACCGTGTAGACGGCGTTTCAAAGGAAATTACACTGGAACTGCGTCTTTCGGCGGGAAATGCCGGGCAGGGGCAGGAAAATTCTTCTGCAACAACGTCATGGGAAGTAAAAGCGGGGAATGCCTTCGAGGATATGCTGGCAAGGGAACTTCACCAAAACTTCAACAATGACATAGTCCGCCATGCGTCTATGGCTCTGAAGGAGGGCAGCAGCGGAAATACCGAAGCTTCAATTCGCTTGCTTTTAAAGCCGGAAAGCTTAGGAAATGTAAAGATACATTTAAAATTAGCCGAAAACAAAATAACAGGGATTATTTTTGTTGAAAGCGAAGATGCCCTTCGTGCCTTTGAAAGGGAAATTTCATCTCTCGAAAAGGCGTTTCAGGAATCGGGCTTTGAAGGCGCGAGTCTTGAAATGTCGCTTGCTGCCGACGGCAGGGGAGCGCAGCTATGGCAGGAAACGGAAGCGAGCCGTTCCATGTTAGAGTATTTTGCAGCTTCCCGCTATGACGAAGCAATAGAGGGTTTGGAATTACAGTCCTATGACTTTTATGGTCAGGGAACATGGGCAATTAATATGTTTGCATAAACAGGAGAATCTTTATGGATGCTATATCAAGCAGTTCGGCTGAAGTTTACAGATTAAGTTCGGAAGAACAGGCAAGGTTAAACCAGTATGTTAATGACTTAAACTTAAGGCTTAACCCCGACAGACAACCCCAGCAAAGTCTTGGAAAAAATGACTTTCTCAAGTTATTGTTGACCCAGCTTTCTTACCAGGATCCTACCAATCCAATGCAGGACAAGGAATTCATAGCGCAAATGGCGCAATTCTCCACATTGGAACAAATGACAAGCATGTCGGCGGATTTTGCAAAGCTTACCTCAATGTTAACCGGATCAGAGGCATCCCAGGCATTGGGAAAAAATGTTGAACTGTCAGACGGCGAATCTGTGGTACAGGGTACAGTAAAAGCGGTAACACGGGGAGAAGTTCCGATGGTGCTGGTAAACGGTTCCTATTATAACTGGAATCTTGTTAGAAAAGTTTTTGAAGAATAAATTGGGAGAAATCGTCTCGGCGTTGCCGAGCCGTTCGATTAAAATGTGCGGCGGTTGCCGCACTATATTGGAGAAATCGTCTCGGCGTTGCCGAGCCGTTCGATTAAATGGTGCGGCAGTTGCCGCACTAGAGTGGAGTTAATTTTATGATGCGATCGTTATTTTCCGGAGTTTCAGGACTTCAGAATCATCAAACCAGAATGGATGTAATCGGCAACAATATTGCCAACATCAATACAACCGGTTTTAAACGGAACCGTGTAAATTTTCAGGATATTTTATATCAACAGCTTCAGGGAGCCGCACGTCCCACCGAGGAATTAGGCGGTGTAAACCCTAAAGAAGTCGGTCTTGGCATGAGCATTGCCTCGATTGATACAATACATACCCAGGGGGCATTGCAGACCACAGGCGTTGCGACAGACATTGCAATTAACGGCAACGGCTTTTTTGTTCTGGACAATGCCGGCAAGCAGCTTTTTACAAGGGCAGGAGCTTTCAGCATTGATGAAGCCGGCCTTTTTGTAAATCCTGCAAACGGAATGAAAGTGCAGGGATGGATGGCACGCGAAGTAGAAGGCTTTAATATGATTGATATTTCCAGCCCGATCGAAGACATTGTTATTCCGGTCGGCACTAAAGATGCTGCAAGGGCCACCACCTTAGTCAATTTTGCCTGTAACCTGGATAAAAGAATTCCCGAAATACCGGATAACCCAACCGGAAGGCAGATACTCGAAGGCACCTGGAATGTAGAGATTCCCATTTATGACGGTTTTGGCGACAAGCACATTTTACAGGTTAGATTCACCAGAATGCAGGGAACTCAAAACAGCTGGAATGCAGAAGTTGTAGTTGACCCGAACAATGAAAACCCCACCAATACCGCCATTGGTTACGGCGAGGAAGCCCCGGCTGCCGGCGGGCCCACCACTTTTGTAGTAAATTTCTCCAATAACGGCACCCTCCTCTCGGCAGAAGACGGGGCGGGCAATGTCTCAGGCGCATCCGGCCAGGTGCAAATGCGTGTCGCTTATGATGTGCAAACAGCAACCCCTAATGAAGACGGAACCCCCACCAGGCAGGAATTTGTCCTTGATCTGGGGCAGGTAGGCGGTTTTACCCGCTCAATAACCCAATATGCCGAAACCAGTTCTTCCAAAGCGGTAGAACAGGACGGGCGTTCAATGGGTTATCTTGATAACTTTAGAATTGACCAGTCGGGCGTTATTACCGGCGTATTTTCCAATGGCACATCCAGGCCTTTAGCCCAGGTAGCCATTGCGACATTTGCCAACCAGGGCGGTCTTGAAAAGTCAGGCAGCAATACATTCCGCGAGACAAATAACTCCGGCATTGCCAATATCGGGCCTTCCGGCATTGAAAGCAAAGGCGTTATAATTTCGGGCACTTTGGAAATGTCCAATGTTGATATGGCCGATCAGTTTACCGACATGATCATAACACAGCGCGGTTTCCAGGCGAACTCAAGAACGATTCAAACCGCAGATCAGCTTTTGCAAGAATTGCTGACACTTAAGAGGTAAGGAGTAAGCGGTTAGCGGATAGTGGTTAGCGGTTAGTTATTGTAAGATAATTATCTGCTAACTACTAGACACTAAACACTAATCACTATAAAATGATTAAGGTTACGAGACTGAACGGCATTGAGTACTATATTAACCCTCATCAAATTGAATTTGTCGAGGTAAACCCTGATACTACAGTGGCGATGTTGTCCGGCAAGCATCATATTATTAAAGAAGAGGTAGATGAATTGCTTAAAAGAATTGAAATGTATCACCGGCGAATCAGTCCGTATATAATGCAGGAGTAGGAATGGATTTAGGATCTTTTATTGGCGTATTCGGCGCCCTTGGAATGGTTATCTTCTCCACCGTAGCTGGCGGTGGAAGTTTAGGATCACTTATTGACCTTCCCTCATTCTTAATGGTTGTACTAGGTTCATATTTTGCGTTAATGACAGCATCATCACTTTCCGATGCTCTGGGTCTTTGGAGCATTGTTGGCCGTACATTTAAGATTCCGGTTTTTAATGAACAAAGTATAGTTCAAAAAATGATGGCTTTTTCCGAAAAAGCCAGGCGTGAAGGGCTTTTAGCGCTTGAAGACGAACTTGAAGACCTTGATGATGAATTTATGAAAAAGGGATTACGGCTGATGGTTGACGGAACTGATGCATCGATCATACGCGACCTTATGGAACTGGAATTAAGCCAAATGCAGAACCGCCATGCGGATAAAATTAATATTGTTGCAAACTGGGCAACATTGGCTCCGGGTCTTGGAATGTTAGGCACTGTCGTCGGCCTTATAGGAATGTTACAGAACCTTGAAGACAAGGCAAGAATAGGCCCCAACATGGCTTTAGCTCTTGTAACAACGTTTTACGGCTCATTGGTAGCAAACCTTCTGCTTATACCTTTTGGCGCTAAACTTAAACGACAGGATGCCCGTGAATCAATGGTAAAAGAAATGATAATCGAAGGCGTCCTTTCCATTCAGGCCGGTGAAAACACCCGGATATTGGCTCTTAAGCTTCTGGCTTATTTGACCCCTTCGGTCAGGAAAACTCTGGAAAGCGAGTTGATAAAGGATTAGTCACGGATGGCAAAGAAGAAAAAATCAGAAATAGAAGAGGCAAAATCAGAGTGGATTGTAACTTATTCCGACATGGTAACGCTTATGTTATGCTTCTTTGTCATTTTGTTTAATCCGGACGAAACCACCCAGGCGCAATTAGACGCAATATCCACATCCATGAGGACTGGAGGAATAGGCGCAATGGCAGGCGGCCTTACTCTTGCATCAGGCAGGAACGCGGATCTGGGCAATACAATTATGTCAATGCCCTCAATGGAAAGGGGCAGGTCCCTTGGAACCGCCCTGCGAAAGGCAGTAAGCGTTTTTTCCCCGGAGATAAATTCAAACAAGGTTCGCATAACTTATGACGAAAGGGGGCTGGTAATTACCCTTGCCGCAGAGGCCTTTTTTAACCCAGCCAGCGCCCGCATTAATATAGAATCAACCAGGGACATTTTGTTGCGGCTTGGCGATTTCCTTTCATCGCAGGAACTTGATGGGAGAAAATTCAGAATAGAAGGCCATACAGATTCTGTAGCTATTGACCCGACAGGGCCATGGGAATCAAATTGGGAATTATCCGCTATGCGGGCTATTAATATACTGCATTACCTTGCAGATTTAGGGCTGGAAGAAAAACGTTTCCAGGTGTCCGGTTTTGCAGACACTGTCCCTGTTGCGGACAATTCTCCCGAGGGCAATGCTTATAACCGCCGTGTGGATATAATTATCCTTGACGATGGTCATTTGTAAAATAAATATAAATTACATAGAAAAAATGCCGATTATTAAGGTATGAATACTTCGATACGGAGGTTTTTGAATGTCAGATTCTGAAGAACTTGATATAGACGGAGGGGAATCCCCAGAGGAAAGTACTGCTCCAAAGAAAAAAAGCGGTATAAAAAGGCTGTTGCCGAACATCTTGAAATTTGCGGCAATCGGTATAGGCGCCACAATTTTTATTGTTACAGTTTGTGTTTTTACAATACAACTCATGGGTCCAAGCGGTGTGCCGCTGACTTCAACAGACGCTTCATCCCCCTACGAGGGAAATATTCCAGAATTGGAGTGGTACAGCGGGATAGGAGCCATCACTGCAACAACAAGGGATAACCATGGCGTGTCAATAGAAATGCACTTGGGTTACAGTAAAGGCGATGCGACCGCTTCATCGGAGTTAATCGCAAGACGGCTTGAACTGCGGGATTTTTTACGCAGGTATTTTGCAGGGAAATATTCAAACGATTTACGCGGGCCTGATAACGAAGTACAGTTAAAAAAAGAAATTATGGAAAATCTTAATACCCGTTATCTTGATACCGGAAAAATACGTAGAATTGCTATTGATAAATTTGACATATTGGAAATATTTTAGGAGTATTATATGATGATGATGAGTGACGGCGCCCTTTCTCAGGCAGAAATAGATGCGTTATTGGGAGGATCTGATTCTTCCGGTTCTGGCGGCGATACAGCAGTGGCAAGCGCTGCTTTTACAGAAACAGACAAAATGGTGCTTGAAGCCTTTTTAGCTTCCACTACAAATGCCCAGTCATCCAATCTTTCAATGATGACCGGCGCGGCAGTAAGCTTGAGCGGCCCCAAAGTTTCGATAGACGGGCACGATAGTTTTCTTGCGCAACTTCCCGAAACTGTCACTGTAGTAAAAGCAGATTTTAACTCAGGTTTTCCGGGCCAGCATTTGTTTATACTTCCCGAAGACTGTGCAAAAGCAATAGCCAGCCTTATGACAAAGGAAGAAAACATTACTCTTGATGATATGGCAATGTCCGTAATCGGTGAAGTTATCTCCCAAATAGTCGGCCATCAGATAACAGCCCTGGCAGATAAAACAGGAAATAAATCCATTTCGTCGATTCCGCAGGAAGTATCAAATATAGTTAAGGCGCTTATTGCCCTTCCCGCAGGAGATTTTGCCGGAGCAGAATATAACATTGAACTGGGCACGGGAAACAATTATAAAATCTGGGAAGTGTTCGGCCCGCAGCCCGCTTCAGACATTGCAAAAGCTCTGAACAAGCCTGCCGCGGCGCCTAAGGCTCCTGTTTCCCCGGGAGCAGGCCAGAATGCAGGCGCGGGTATGGGAGGAATATTTAACGGCCCTACAAACGTGCAGTCTGTGCAATTCCCCAACCTGCATCCGCACGGCGCTTACCAGGAAGCCAGCAATATCAGTCTTATCATGGATGTTTTCATGGAGATGACTGTAGAACTTGGCCGCACAAGAAAATTAATCAAAGATATATTGGCAATGGGCGAAGGGACAATTATCGAATTGGATAAACTTGCAGGAGAGCCGGTTGATATACTTGTGAACCATAAACTTATTGCAAAAGGCGAAGTAGTTGTCATTGATGAAAACTTCGGCGTCCGCGTTACAGAAATTGTCTCTCCGGCGGAACGAATGAATGACCTGGGATAATTCCTGCGTTGTATGAATGAACGGCTTGCTTCTCTTTTAAAACGCTATGATGAATTATCAATACTGATTCAAGACCCAAACCTTACAAAAGATCAAAAACTCTACCGTGAAACAATGAAGGAATATTCGTTTTTAAGTGAAATTGTTTCTGTTAAAAATAATGTAGAAAATCTTCAAAAGCAAATTGACGGGGCAAAAACAATAGCCCATGAAGAAACAGACTTAGGGATGCGCGAGCTTGCAAAAGAAGAATTAAAGGGGCTGGAAGCAAGCCTGGAGGCTTCTTTAGACGAGCTAAAATTCCTTCTTGTTCCCAAAGATCCTCTTGATGAAAAAAATATTATTATGGAAATTCGGGCAGGGACAGGCGGAGAAGAAGCTGCTCTTTTTGCCTCGGATTTGTACAGGCTTTATTCCAGATTTGCCGAAACAAAAGGCTGGAAATTCGAATTAATCAACATCAACGAAACGCAACTGGGCGGCATAAAGGAAATTGTTTTTTCAATAAGCGGAAACAATGTCTACGAAAACCTTCGCTATGAATCCGGCGTGCACAGGGTGCAAAGAATCCCAACGACTGAATCCTCGGGCAGGATACATACATCGGCGGTAACGGTGGCGGTTTTGCCGGAAGCGGACGAAACAGAACTGGACATTAAGCCGGAAGACCTTCGCATTGATGTTATGCGCGCTGGTGGGCCGGGCGGCCAGAGTGTAAATACAACAGACTCCGCTGTAAGAATAATCCATCTTCCAAGCGGCATCAGCGTCCATTGCCAGGATGAAAAAAGCCAGATTAAAAACAAGGCAAAAGCCATGAGAATTTTAAGGGCGCGCATCTTTGACATGGAAGAGGCAAAAGCCGCCGCCGAACGCGCAGAAGCCCGCAAAACCCAGGTCGGTTCAGGCGACCGCTCAGAACGCATAAGGACCTATAATTTCCCTGACAACCGCGTAACAGACCACCGCATCAACCTTACGCTGTATAAACTTGACAGGATAATGGAAGGCGACATCGAAGAAATTTTTGACGCGTTAAAATTATCTGCCAAGGAAGAGCTGCTAAGGAAATTTTAAAAACAGAATTCGTAAAAAAACATAATTTTTCCTTAGAAACTGTCTGGAAAAAAATATATAATATTGATATAATTATTCCACTATGGCAAGAAAAGGTTTAATTGAAATTAACAGGGAACTTTGCAAGGGCTGCCTTTTGTGCGTCCGTGCCTGTCCCTTGAATTTACTGGAAGCAGACACAGAGCCAAATGCTTCAGGCTCTTACCCTGCAAAATTAACACAAGATGAAAAGTGCATAGCCTGCGGAAATTGCTACGAGGTTTGCCCCGATATCTGTATTAGTGTGTTTGAAAAGGTGTTAGTATGAGCGAAAAAGTTCTAATGAGCGGAAACGAAGCGATTGCAGAAGCTGCTATACGTGCAGGCTGCGGAGCTTATTTTGGGTATCCTATTACTCCCCAAAACGAAATCCCTGCATATATGGCAAGGCATATGCTGGATAAAAAAAGGGTCTTTATCCAGGCCGAAAGCGAAATAGCGGCAATTTGCATGGTATACGGCGCTTCCTGCGCAGGTATGCGGGCTATGACCAGTTCTTCAAGCCCTGGGATGAGCCTTAAACAAGAGGGGCTTTCCTATGCCGCCGGCGCTGATGTGCCGATGGTAGTAGCGAATATTGTCCGCGGCGGCCCCGGTTTGGGCAGCATAGCCCCTGCGCAAAGCGATTATACTCAGGCGACACGGGGCGGCGGGCATGGAGACTACCGCTGTATTGTTCTGGCTCCAAAAAGCGTGCAGGAATGCGCCGATCATACATACCTTGCTTTTGATTTAGCGGACAAATACAGGATGCCTGTTATTGTCCTTGCAGACGGGGTAATCGGCCAAATGATGGAAGGAATCGATTTGCCTAAGGAAAAGCCTGCTATGAAAATTCCACGGCGGGATTGGACTGTCGGCAAATTGTATATGAGAAATTCTGAAGATGACCGGCCAAATGCTCCGCGTATCAAAGCCCGTCATATTACCTCTATGCATCTAGTGCCGCAGGATTTGGAAGGCGTAAACAAAGACCGGTTTGAACGTTATAAAACCATACAGGAAAATGAAACACTGTTTGAAGAATACGGCTTGGACGATGCGGACCTGACTTTGGTTGCTTATGGAACCAGCGCCCGCGTCTGCCTCGGAGCTCGTAAACTTGCCGAAAACGAAGGCATTAAACTAGGTATTTTTAGGCCCATTACCCTTTGGCCTTTTCCCTTCCAGCCATTAAAGAAAATTGCATTGGAAGGCAAGCCCATTCTTGCCGTAGAAATGAGCCTTGGGCAGATGGTCAATGATGTAAAACTTTCAGTTTATGAAGCTGCCGCCGAAAGCAGCATTGATTGTTCGTTATTATCAAAAATTCATCTTTTAGGCCACTGCGGCGGAGTAATCCCCACAGAGGAAGAAATTTTTATTGAGGCAAAAAAGATATTAAACAAAGGAAATTAGAAAAATGAAATTATTACACGGCTTTCCAGACAGTTTATACAAAATACCGACCAAATATTGCGGAGGCTGCGGCCACGGAGTTATCCACAGGCTTGTTGCAGAAGTAGTTGACGAGCTTGACTTTAGGGACAAAACGATTCTTACTAACCCGGTAGGCTGCGCGGTATGGGCTGATCTTTACTTTGATTTTGATTCAGTGCAGCCCCCCCACGGCAGAACCCCTGCTGCGGCTACAGGCATTAAGCGTGCGCTGCCCGACCATCTGGTAATTTGCTACCAAGGGGACGGAGATATGGCTGCAATAGGCACGGCAGAAATGATCCATGCGGCAAACCGCGGCGAAAAATTTACCACGATATTCGTAAACAATGCAATTTACGGCATGACAGGCGGGCAAATGGCCCCCACCACGCTGATAGGGCAGAAAGCCAAAACCGCCCCCTCGGGCCGCGACCCGGATGCTGCCGGAATGGGTTATCCCATCCGTGTAAGCGAACTGCTTGCAACGCTTGACGGCTCACGCTACATAGCCCGCGGCTCGGTAAACAATGCGGCAAATATCCGCAAAACCAGGGGCTATATTAAAAAGGCATTTGAAGCGCAACTGGCAGGAAAGGGCTTTACTATGGTAGAAATACTTTCAACCTGCCCCACAAACTGGGATATGGATGCCCTTGATTCGGTAGAATGGCTAGAAAAAAACATGATCCCCGCATATCCGCTTGGCGAGATAAAGAACACGCTGGAAGCCCCGGTAAAGGAGGCAGTATGACAGAGAAATCATTTTTTGCAGGATTTGGAGGGCAGGGCGTAATTTCCATGGGGCAAATATGGGTTTATTGCGCCATGAAAGAGGGGAAAAACGTCACTTTTTTCCCGTTTTACGGCGCCGAAAAACGCGGGGGCATTGCCAGGGCAAGCGTTATTGTTTCTGACGAAGAAATTGCCAGCCCCTTGGTTGTAAAACCGGATTCTGCTGTTGTAATGAACAGCGATTCCCTGCCTTTATGCGAAGGAATATTAAAAGAAAACGGCATCTTGTTGGTTAATACAAGCCTTGTAAAGGAAAGCCCCAAAAGAAAAGATATAAAAATCATAGAAATCGAAGCTACAGGCATTGCAGAATCCCTGGGAAACAGCCGTTTTGCCAATATGGTAGTTTTGGGGGCTATGGCAAAACTTACAGGAACATTCACTTTGGATCGTATCGAAGAAATTCTGCTAGATTTCTTTTTCCCGGACAAACAGCAATTTGTCCCCATGAATGTCCAGGCAATAAGATCAGGCACCGAAGCAGTTTAAGGTTAGTGGCTGGTGGGTACTTACCTATAACTTCAAGCTTAATCTTAAACTTTTAAACCGCAAAGATTGCAAAGTCGCATCTTCGATGCGGCGCAAAGTTTTCGTACCAAAATCATAGAATTTCCTTTGTATGCTTTGCGATCTTTGCGGACTCTGCGGTTAAATATTTTGCCTCAGGAAGCTTGAGCATAAGTATCTGTCGGAAATTTTCAATATCAATTAATTCCATGCCGCTTTCGGAGAGCCATGACAGGTCCATTACGGATTCTATCTCGAGGCCGCCGAAAAACTCCAAGTCATATTCCTTGTTTATCCCGCTAATGTTTTTATCCATGACGAGCAGCACGCTACTGCCGTCAAAATCTTCTTCAATGGAGCCTTCCCAGAAAACTTTTTCATCTACGACCTCATTGCTGCTGCGGGAAGTCCCGGACCCCGAATCTGTAATTTCATGCCAACATCCTGCCGTAAAAAGCATGACCGCTGCCAGTATTGACAGCGTAACTGCTGTTATCTTTGTTTTCATTCATTCCCTCCCCATTTGTAATAAACTTCGTAAGCAGCCCTGATTCGGTTATTGATTTCTTTTAAATCATCATGGGTTAGCAGTCCTATGTCATAAGCTTCCCTCAACGCCAGGCCGGAATCTCTGTACCCGTAATGCTCGCGGCCGTCGTATATCTGCCCGTCTTTCCACACAATTGGCAAAAGAAGAGAAGGGTTTGTAGTTCCTTCCGGATATTCAAAATCTATGCCGTCAATGGTAAATTTATGCTGGCGTTCGTCCCAAGGATTAGGATGCGCATATATGGTCAGCACAACGCAGCCGTTGAATGTGCCGAAATAATAACCTACATAACTTTCATAAACAGAGTATGTGTATATAGGCGGCCTATATTTATCAAGATGATCCTGTATGATCCGCATTTCAGTCTCTGCATCCAGTCCTTCATACAAACCTGCAAACCTTCCGAATATATCGGTTGAATTAACGCTGTCGGCTATATATTTTAAGTCCTCGTAAGAAAGAAAATCTTCAATGTTATAACGATCATATGGGTTATCATGTTGAGTATAAAAACTTCTGTCTTTATTAATATAAAATAATAAGTTTATACTGTTAGGGTAGCAAAATGTTACAAGTCCACCATGTTCAGGTCCGCCAGGTTCAATCTCGCCAGTTAATGTAAAAAGAAAACCCCAAGTTCTCGTATGTTTAAATTCATCATCCGGCTTAAAGCCTGGGAAAAAACTTATAAACGGCGGTTCGACCCAGGGGCCTTCAATGCTTACTGCGATAAGGCCGTTGTACGTGCCGTAATAGCCGTTGACCCGTAAGTCATTCACGGTAAGCCCGTTTTCCCCATTAACATACGCGTCAAAATAATCCTGTAAAATTTGTTTTTCGGTTCCCGCGTCTAGACCTTCGAATTTCCCAAACCTTCTGCCGTCCTCAGAATTTCCCTGCCCGCCTTCGCCATTACAGGCGAAAAATAATGCCATGCCGAGTAAAGCTGCCAAAGCCGTTCTCCAAACTGCGCTTTTGTTTTTGTTGTTTTTCATAAAAAACTCCTCAAAAAAATTTTTTTCAACTGGCAACGCCGGTTTTTTCACCTCTTAATTTTTGTCCGTGTTTTTACTTCTTTTTACCTCCTTTGCTAATCGGTCTTTTTTTCATAACAAACTCCTCATCTTAAAATGCAAGTTGTTCTTAAAATAAAGGTTCTCAAACAATCTTATTATTAATATGTAAATTTCTGTAAAATTTTTCAAGGTTTTTCTATAATATTTTAAAAAATGATTATTTTGTTAAATTTTTCATTTGAAATTATTCATGAACTAAAAGACCCAAACAACTTTATTATTGATATACCAATTTTTTAAAGTTTTTCCCTTGAATCTTTCATTTGAAATTGTAATGTAAATTTATTTGACAAATCAAACAAGCTATTGGGTATTATGCCCCTTTTCTGTTGGGACAAATTTATAGAGCATTGCTTTTCTTTAATTTTTTCATGGTGATTCTCCTTTTTATTGCAAGGTAAGCATAACTGTGTTAGACCAAACTATTATTGGGTCTTCATAAAGCTTATCTGCATTTAGATGAAACCTAGCTCTAAATTGCAATTCGTGTGTACCACGTTCTAAATCGTATCCAACAAGCCATCCTTCGCCATCATAACCGTCAAAAGTTATATTTCTCAATATGCTATTTGCCTCAAAAATTCTTGTTTGGGGTTTTGGTAGGTCTATGGCTACCCCGCCAAATGGTTCCCAACCCGGAATGCTTGGCCTAAGTAATAAGTTGTACGTTATTTCATGATCTTCTCCGCTGTTGTTTTTCAACTCAACATCCACAACAAAATTTTCACCTTGCGGCAAGGTTGTTTTTTCCACAGAAATGGTCAAAATAAAATCTCTGTGCTCTTTATCAATCACGCCTATTTCATCTTTCGCCGCTGCTAGAGCAGAATCTACACCTTGTTTGTCGGCAGCCGTGTCAATGTTTTCTTTGCCCGTGTTTGCAATCTCTTCTATTGCCGACCAGTTTTCATCGCTGTAATCGCCCGGCTCCAGGGCTTCGACATAAGCCGTAAGATTTGCTTTTGCATCTTCCTTGTAAGGTTTTAGTGCTTCAGTTTTAATTTTTTCAATAGCGGCCTTCACATATTCTTCGCTAACATTCTGATATTCACTGTCTATTTGCGGGAAAAAAACGGATTTTAACAAAATTCCATGCAGGCTGTCTTCTCTGTAGTATTTGATTACGGCATATCCGATGATATTTTCCTCTAATCTTACAACAATTTCAATTAAGGCTTGTTTATCAAACCATGTTAACCATGTTGAGCCTTCTTTTTCATGACTCATCCAAAAAATTCTATCCTTGGAATGCAGGTTAATAGTTTTCCTCGGATTAGCTTCAGTTGGAAAAACCACGTCAAAAATCCCGTTATCGACTGTACAAGTAAAAACAGCGTTTTCGCCTAAATCTTTCATTGTTATAATCAAAGACCAAGCGCTGGACATACCACCAGAGCGGAATTCAACCAACTCCGTTTCTGACTCAAAAAAAGTTCCGTTCCAGTAAGCATACCCAATAACTCTAACGGTAAATTCCTTTGTCTCAACCGCCTCTCCCAGCGTCAGCGTTGCCGTAAGCGTTACTTCCGTGTCGTCAGGCTGCCTAGTTACAATGCCTGTACTGCTTATCACATCTTCGTCAGACGATGCCCAGCTTATAGCCACGCCGTCTAAAACTAAAGGCAGGTCAAGATCACAGTCTGTTTCTTCTGGAATTGTCAATGTGTCTTTCGCAGCCGCTACTTTTGCCGCGTTTTCTTCTGCTTCTTTTTCCTCGGCAGTTTTTTCTGGGTCTTCACCCCCAAGTCTTTCGCTGTCGCAGGAGATTCCCATCAAACAAATTACGGTAATAATTACCAATGCTTTTGAAATGATTTTCATTTTACGCTCCTCCTAATGCCTTTTGGTTTTAGGTTAAAAACATATCCCTTTAATTAACCTTTGTACATAAAATATAGCATATTGTGTAAGATTTTTTCAATATGCTCTTGCAAAACTGAACCTCTGCCAAACAATGAATACCCTGAAGCAACAGGGGGTGTTTGGATATTATTTTAGGGCACAGGGCAGGCAGGGGGGGGCGTCTTCGTTTCGCGTTCGCATAA
>Ga0099364_10005324_pt1 | contig 19135 bp, 14 predicted proteins | sample TergutTh196P3_FD_73070 | JGI IMG/M metagenome (GOLD analysis project Ga0099364, IMG submission 73070) | Microcerotermes parvus P3 segment gut microbial communities from Pointe-Noire, Republic of the Congo - Th196 P3 | ecosystem: Host-associated > Arthropoda: Insects > Digestive system > Gut ...
TTCAGCAGCTTTTCTACCTTGCCGACCACAAATACAGCGGGACGCTGCCTGTGCATGTCCACATGATAATGGACGAATTCGCCAACGTGTCGCTGCCTGACGATTTCGACAAGATACTCAGCGTAATGCGGTCGCGCGGGGTTTCCGTCAGCATCATACTCCAAAACATCGCGCAGCTCAAAGCGCTGTTTGAGAAGCAGTGGGAGAGCATCATGGGCAACTGCGACTCGCTGCTCTACCTTGGCGGGAACGAGGCGTCCACGCACAAGCTTGTCAGCGAGTCCTACCTCGGGAAAGAAACTCTGGACCTGAACACCTACGGCAAGTCAACGGGGCGCGGCGGCAGCTACAGCACCAATTACCAGATGACGGGTCGGGAGCTCCTCACCCCGGACGAGGTGCGGATGCTGGACAACCGCTTCGCGCTGCTGTTCATGCGCGGGGAGCGCCCCGTCATGGATGAGAAGTACGACATCACGCGGCATCCTAATGTGCGCGGGACTGCGGACGGCAAAGCCGCGCCGTACCGCCACGGGGCAGCCGCCCACGCAGTCGCCGCCTCAGTCGGCGCGGATTGGGATTACGACCTAGCAGCCATTCCGAAACATGACGTTTTGAGGGAAGAACTCGATTCCCTGCCCGAAGGCAATTGCTGGGAACTCCTGTCCGAAGAAGATTTGGAAGAATTATTAGACAATATGGAGGAAAACGATAATGGACACTAAACAAAAACCATGCAAGAAGCTTGGCGGGGGTGGAATTTGGAAAGGCTTCCGATTCTACGCAGCCGCCGTGCTGTCCGCAGCCATCTTGCTCTGCCCCGGCACGGCGGCGTATGCTGCGGCGGGCGACCCCGTGGCAGTCGTGAACAACCTAAGCGATTTCATCTTCGGCCTTATACGCGCCGTCGGCCTTATACTTCTGGGCTTCGGCATAGTTCAAGTTGGGATGTCGCTGAAGTCCCACGACCCGTCGCAGAGGGCGAACGGCTTCCTGACGCTTACAGGCGGCGTGATAATCACCTTCGCCAAGGAAATTTTGACCCTCATCACTGGCTGAGCAAACGCGCGGGGCAGGCCAAGCAGCCTGCCCCGCAAATCTGACAATAAGGAGGTGGTTGTTCTGTGTCGTCGGGAAACTGGATAATAGACAACTTGAACAACGCGCTCAACACATGGAACACCAAGCTTGGCGAGATATGGGGCATCCTCACGCAGTCGCCGGACACGTTCAAGGGCGGCGCGGTGTGGGGCGTCATGGTGAATATCCACGGCGCAGTCAAAGCCATTGGGCTAGGCTTGCTTGTGCTGTTTTTCGTCGTCGGCGTCATGAAAACATTTGGCTCGTTCGCGGAGATGAAGCGCCCGGAGGTGGCCGTCAAGGTTTTCATACGGTTTGTACTCGCGAAAGCGGTGGTCACTTACGGGCTCGACCTGATGATGTCGCTTTTCAGGATCGTCCAAGGATTGATGTCTACGATCATGGGCGCGTCGGGCATCGGCACGGGGACTCCGACCGTCCTGCCCGCTGACATAATCAATGCTATAAACAACACCGGGTTCTTCGCGAGTATCCCGCTGTGGGCGGTGACGCTCTTGGGCGGGCTATTCATAACGGTGCTGTCATTTATCATGATAATGTCCGTGTACGGGCGCTTCTTCAGACTGTACCTGTATACCGCTATCGCCCCTGTGCCGCTTTCGGCGTTCGCAGGGGAGCCTTCGCAGAGCGTCGGCAAGAGCTTCATCAAAAGCTACTGCTCGGTCTGCTTGGAGGGCGCGATCATCATACTTGCCTGCATAATATTCTCCGTGTTCGCTTCCACCCCGCCTATGATAGACACAAGCGCGGCGGCTGTGACGCAGGTATGGCAGTACTGCGGAGAACTCATATTCAACATGCTGATATTGGTGGGGGCTGTAAAGATGGCTGACCGTGTTTGCCGCGAGATGTTGGGTTTGTAGCGCAATAGAAATAGGAAATCAACCAAAAAACGAATAGGAGAATCATTATGTCACACAACAAAGCGATATCGGCAAGCGACCCGCAGGCAGTGGAGAAGCTGACCGCGAGGGTTGACGAGTGCAAGGAGTTTCAGGAGTTGGCGAAAGGCGTCAACGCTCATTGGAGGAAAACAGGCACTTGCGTGGGAGCCCCAGGCATCAGCGACATTCAGGCGGAAATGCTCGACAGAAAAATCGCGAAGGCGACGGTTTCTTGGGACTGTATGCCATACTCGGACTACACGCTGAAAAACAACTACGCGGAAATGAAGCGGTTGGAGAAGCGAATCGCGGAAATTAGCCACAATCAGGAAGTAGGCTTCTCAGGCTGGGAGTTTTTCAGCGGTCGCGCGGAAGCGAACGCGGAGCTAAACCGCCTTCAGCTTTTCTTTGACGAAAAACCTAACGAAGTTGAGCGGAGCCGCTTGAAAGCCAACGGCTTCAAATGGGCGCCGTCGCAAGGCGCGTGGCAGCGGCAGCTTAACGACAATGCGATATACGCTGCGGGGAGGCTAGACTTTTTGAGGCCGCTCGACGGCAGGGCGGTGCGGGAACACCAGCCGAAAGCCCCTGCGCGGGACATCGCTGCGAGGTGACGATATGGAAATAAAAGTAAATCGTGAAATACGCGATTACAGCGAAAGCATGTTCTTCGGCTTAAGCCTTAGGCAATTCGTGTTCGCGCTGCTGGCTATTCTGGTAGCGGTGGGGATATATTTCGGGCTGAAACCGCACCTTGGCACGGAAACCGTGTCTTGGTTGTGCATAGTCGGGGCGGCGCCGTTCGCAGCTATGGGATTCATCAAATACAACGGCATGAAAGCGGAGCAATTCTTGTTGGCATGGATCCGCTCGGAGTTCATAGTGCCGAAAAAGCTGATGTTCAAGACGACAAATATATATTATGAAGCGCTGAAGCCGGTGCTGTACTCAAATCGCGGTTCGACATGCCGTGGCATGAAGGGCAGCGGAGCGGGTAGGCTACCCCGATTGCCTGGGAAGAAGCGCGGTAAATCCCGCAGCGGCGAGGGAGGGGGAAACAAAAGTGAAAACGCTGTCTAAGCTGTTCCGGCAGGACAAGGAGCGCTTCGTCGTCCCGAAAAGCGTCCAAGGCGTCATTCCGATAAAATCCATATGGGACGACGGCATATTTTTAGTGGGCAGCTCCCCCGCCCCCTCGCGGGCAGGGGTTCGGGGCGGTAAATACTCCAAAACGTACCGGTTCGACGACATCAACTACGCGGTCGCTTCGAGGGAGGATCAGGAAGCCATGTTCCTCGAATATTCGGAGCTTCTCAACTCGTTCGATAGCGGGGCGACGTACAAAGTCACCATCGTCGTCAAAAGGCTGGACAAAGAGGAGTTCAAGAAGTCTATCCTCATCCCCCTTAAAGGCGACTCGCTCGACTTGTACCGCAACGAGTACAACAAAATACTGCTCGACGAAGCCATCGGCTCGAACGGTTTCATACAACAGAAATACATCACGGTGAGCGTACACAAAAAGAACATAGAGGAAGCCCGCAACTATTTCTCCCGCGTAGGCACTGACTTGACGGCGCACCTGAACAGGCTTGGCTCCCGCGCGGTCGCGCTTGACGCCGGGGACAAGCTGCGGGTGTTCCACGATTTTTTCAGGCCCGGCGAGGAGGGCGGATTCCGGTGGGATCCGCGGGACGCGATGCGGAAAGGCCACAGCTTCAAGGACATAATATGCCCTGACACGTTCGAGTTTGAAAAAGACCATTTTATATTTGGCGACAGGTATGGCCGCTCCGTTTTCCTGCGCGACTACGCCAATTTCATAAAGGACACTATGGTTTCCAAGCTCTGCGACTTCAACCGCGACATGATACTGAGCCTCGACATCATCCCGATACCGACCGACGAGGCCGTGCGGGAGGTGGAGAAGCGGGTGCTGGGCGTGGAAACGAACATAACAAACTGGCAGCGGCGGCAGAACAGCAACAACAATTTCAGCGCGGTAGTCCCATACGACATGGAACTGCAGCGCAGGGAGAGCAAGGAGTTCCTCGACGATCTGACTGCCCGCGACCAGCGCATGATGTTCGCGCTCATGACTATAGTCCTGACGGCGGACACTAAGGAGCAGCTTGACAGCGACACGGAAACGCTGTTCACCGTAGGGCGGCAGAACCTTTGCCAGTTCGCCACCCTCAAACACCAGCAGATGGACGGTTTAAACACTGCGCTGCCATACGGTGTGAGGAAAATAGACGCCCTGCGGACTCTGACAACCGAAAGCGTAGCCGTTTTCGTCCCGTTCCGCGTCCAAGAGGTTTCGGACAAGGGCGGCGTGTATTACGGCATCAACGCCATCAGCCACAACATGATCATCTGTAACAAGCAGAACTTGCTCAACCCGAACGCCTTCCGCCTCGGCGTACCCGGCTCAGGCAAATCGATGGGAGCGAAGGCTGAGGGGCGGCAAGCATTGCATAAAACAAATACGCAGGGTAATAAGCTGCCAAATGCAAACGCCCAAATCCCCGCTGAGCGCGCCCGCCCAAGCTATTTGAGCAAAAGCGCCCGCGCTCCGGGCAAGCCCGGCAGCGCAGCAGGCAAGGCGGATAAAGCCACCGGCAGCGCAAAGTCCGTCGCTAAGGGTTTCAAGGGCAACGCCAAAAACACTGTCAAAACTGCCAAGAAGTCTGTAAAGACAGCAGATCGGAACGCGAAAAAAGCCGTCAAGACGGCTCAGCAAACCGCAAAAACCGCGTACAAATCGGCGCAGTCGGCGGCGAAAACAGCTAGGTCGGCTGAAAAAGCCGCCCGAGCCGCCGCCAAAACCGCCGCGAACACGGCAAAATCTGTAAAGAACGCGGCATCGGCGCTTGTGAAGTCCGCTATAGCCGCAGTCAGGGGGCTTATCGCGATTCTGGCTGCGGGAGGCTTCATCGTCGTAATAATCTTTGTCGTCATCAGCATGATCGCCATGCTGGTCGGTTCAGTTTTCGGCATATTCTTTTCCAGAGAGCCTTCCGAGGCAGGGCAGACCATAAACAGCGTCATATCGGACATCGATTCTGAATACACATCGCAGATCGACGGGATTATATCAGGGAACGCCCACGACCTTCTGGACATGTCCGGGGCGCGGGCTGCGTGGAAACAGGTGCTTGCTGTCTACACCGTCAGGACTGTTTCAGACCCGGACAACCCGATGGAAGTGGCGACGATGGACAATGAAAAAGCGGACATACTCCGTTCTGTCTTTTGGGACATGAATACTATTTCGTATACGCTAGACACAACGGAGATAGAGGAGGATGTTCTGGACGGTGACGGCATCCCAACGGGCGAAACGACCACTGTAACCGAAACCGTGTTGAGGATAACTGTCGCAAAAAAGGCTGTTGACGAAATGGTCGCGCTGTACGGGCTCGATTCGGAGCAGAAGGAGTCGCTTGAGGAACTGCTGAAGCCTGAGTACCACAGCCTATGGAACGCGCTGCTATATGGTATAACCTCCATCGGTGACGGGACTATAATCGAAGTGGCGCTTACCCAGCTTGGCAATGTCGGCGGGGAGCTTTACTGGAGCTGGTACGGTTTCGCTGAGCGCGTGGAATGGTGCGCTTGTTTTGTGTCATGGTGTGCCAAGGAAAGCGGGCTAATCGATGCAGGGATAATCCCGCTGTTCTCATACTGCCCCACTGGTGAGCAGTTGTTCAAAGAACGTGAGCAATGGCAAGGCAACACATACACGCCCTCGCCCGGGGATATCATCTTCTTCGATTGGCAGCCTGACGGGACGACCGACCATGTAGGGATCGTTGAAAGCGTTGCTGATGGGATGGTCAACACGATTGAAGGCAATTCAAGCGATTCAGTACGTAGGCGGTCGTATGAGATCGGTAGTGTAAAAATCTTTGGGTATGGGGTGCCGGAGTACTATAAAGCCGAGGCATGAAGCGCCAACGGAATGGCGGGGGAGCTTTCGCTCTCTCGCCATTGTAGTAAAACTCATATATGCTTGTTGTCATTCACTTAGCACTCAACAAGTTTCTCTCATACAGCCTGAATACAGTAGGACTTCAGTGATGAGGCTATTTGAATGTAGTATTGTTCATTAAATGCTGCCGTTTTTTATCGATTTATTTACGCACATTCAGTCTTGTTCCGGATAATCAAAATGGCGGCGTCTTTCAATTACGCTCATGAATGTTTAGCACAGAGTCCTTTTCGACCACACGCCAAGATAGTGTTGAAGACTCTTGGGTGCGTCCGTTTATCAGCCCAATTATTTTTTCAGCAGCTAAAACGCCAATTTGACGTTTGTTCTGAGAACAGGAGGAGATTTTTGGTGTAGCCAACTCGCTGAAAGTGCTGTTGTCAAAACTCATGATCGAAATATCGTCTGGTATTTGCAATCCCGATCCTCTTATTAATGGTAAAAGCTGGACCGCAACTTCATCATTGTAGCAAACAACGGCAGTACATCCGTTAATTACCTTCAATCCAAGCGTGGAAATCAACTCCTTACTCTCAGTCGCGTACCAGAGAACATTATCGTCTACTACTGAGAGGTTGTGCTTGCGTAAAGCGTCAGTATAACCGGCATAACGTAGATGGCCTTGATGATCGTCGCTCTTGAATATTCCGGCGATTTTTCTATGTCCGCTTGCGATGAGGTGTTCAGTAGCTATTGTGCCACCATTCTTGTCGTCTGCCACTACTTTGATTGCAGTGCTTAGCTCGGGATATGATGCGTGAATGAACACCACCGGTATACCACGCAGTTCAAGCTCCCTGTAAATATCAATATTTGGACTCGGCAGAGCAGTTTTTGTTCCTTCGATGATTATTCCAGCTGTGGGTTGTTCAAGGATTTCTCCCAGTATCTTCCTCTCGTTGTCAACGCGATTGTTAGTTGCGAATATCATAGTTAAAAAACTATTGTCCGTCAGTGTTTCTTCTACAGCACGCAAAATATTCGGAAATATGTATTCACCTATATATGTCGTGATGACTGCAATGGTTTTATTAGCGCTCCCATTAGACGGCATTATAGGATGGAGCTTAATGAATGAACCGCTACCTCGGCGTTTCTCAATAAGGCCCTCAGACTCCAAGCACGCAAGCGCCTGCCGCACTGTCTGTCGACTCATACCATTCTCTTTCATCAAAACCGACTCGGTGGGTAGTTTATGGTCAGGATCAAGTACACCGGACTTAATCTGATGCCTCATCTTTTCTGCCAGTGTTGAATACTTAAACTTTGTGCTCATTTAATACCTCAAGATATAGTGAGTAATATAGGCAAGTATAACCTAAGCAATAAAAAAAATCAACACAGCACATTTATATGTATGCAAACGTTAAGTTGTACCAATAAATTGGTTTGTAATCGCAATTTACAGTACAACTTACAAATAGAAAAGCAATATTATGCCAAATACCTATATCTCAGCATTATAAATATAGACAAAATGACGAATTTATATTTAATGTTGCATTATCATTTTCTTTATGGTATTGTATCATCAATAGTTGTCTGTACAACTATTGAGTTGAAAAGGAGCTATCTCGATATATCAACACTAAGCATATATCTTGGATTGGAGAATGGAAATGAAGCCCTTCACGGAAAAAAAATTCTGGTTCGTTGCGGGAAGCCAATTACTGTACGGACCTGATACTTTGGCGGAAGTGGAAAAAAACAGCCAAGCGATAACTAATGGCTTAAACGATAACGGGGAGTTTCCCTGTGAAATCATATTTAAGGGAATTGTGAAATCAAGCGCGGAGATAACGGAAATGGTGAAAGCTGCAAACTATGATTCCGCTTGTGCGGGCATTGTTGTGTTTATGCACACCTTTTCTCCGAGCAAAATGTGGATAAATGGGTTGGAGCTGCTCCAAAAACCGTATCTTCATTTTCACACGCAGTTCAATGAGGAGATTCCAAATGATACAATCGACATGGACTACATGAACTTGCATCAGAGTGCGCACGGTGATAGAGAGCATGGGTTCATAGGAGCGCGGTTGCGATTTCCGAGAAAAATCGTCGTAGGTTTCTGGCGTGACGCCGCGGTTCAAAAAAAGATTGGACTCTGGATGCGTTCAGCAATAGGAGCAGCATATAGCAAGAATTTGAAAATAATGAGATTTGGCGACAATATGCGCGAAGTCGCAGTCACCGAGGGCGACAAGGTAGAAGTGCAAAGAAAACTTGGTTGGCAGGTGAACACATGGCCTGTTGGTTTGTTAGTTGAAACGATGAACACCATAGGTGATTTTGAAATCGATGCACAAGTTGAAGAATATAGGAAACACTATGTCTTTAATGATGAAGTCATCGATGCAATCCGATATCAAGCTAGAGAGCAAATGGCGATCAAAAAGATGCTTGATGAAGAAGGATGCTCAGCATTCACCAACACTTTTGAAGACCTTCATGGTATGGAGCAGCTTCCTGGACTTGCAAGCCAGGATCTCATGCGTCAAGGGTACGGGTTTGGCGGCGAAGGTGATTGGAAAGCCGCAGCTATGACAGCCATAATGAAAACAATGTCTATAGGAATGAGTGGTGGGACTTCCTTCATGGAGGACTACACTTATGACATGAAAAACGGTTTAACTCTCGGAGCGCACATGTTGGAAGTTTGCCCGTCGATTTCTGCAGAAAGGCCAAGGGTAGAAGTACACAAGCTGGGGATTGGCGGACGCAAACCTCCGGCAAGGCTGGTATTTGAGGGAAAAGCGGGACCGGCAATAGCAGTGAGCCTTGTCGATATGGGGGGTAGGCTTCGACTTATCGTTCAAGATGTCGAATGCGTAAAACCAACGCAGACAATGCCGAATCTTCCGGTTGCGAGAGTTATGTGGAACGCGATGCCAAATCTAGTGCTTGGTGCGGAATGTTGGATAATTGCCGGTGGCTCTCATCACACCGTCCTCAGCTTTGACTGTAGCGCGGTGATTATGCTTGATTGGGCGCGTATGATGGATATAGAGTTTATTCATATAAGCAAAAGCACCGACCCGATTACCCTCGAGCGAGAGTTGATGATGAATGATTTAGCATGGAAACTAAAGTAGCACCTTATGACAGAGGTATAGCCAAATGTATGAAGAACTGAAACATGATGTATGTACCGCTAATGTCAGCTTGGTAAAACACAACCTTGTTGTATTCACTTGGGGAAACGTTTCGGCTATTAACGAGCGGAGAACGCATATAGTTATAAAACCGAGTGGCGTAGAATATGAAAAGATGAAGCCTGAAGACATGGTGGTGGTTGATGTCGATTATGGGGAAGTAGTTGATGGTCAACTTTCCCCGTCCTCAGATACACCGACGCACCTTGAAATCTACCGGCGATTCCCAAAAGTAAGCGGAATTGTCCACACGCATAGTAAATGGGCAACTATATTCGCACAAATGTGTATGGATATCCCTCCCCTTGGGACAACACACGCAGATTATTTTTACGGCGCCATTCGATGCACTCGACCGCTTACCGAAAAAGAAATTCTGAACGACTACGAACTTGAAACCGGCAAGGTGATTGCAGAAACGTTCGGGAATACACTTCCAACGGAAATTCCTGCAGTCCTAGTCGCAAACCACGGTCCGTTCACATGGGGGAAAAACGCGGGCGATGCGGTTCACAATGCTGTTGTGCTGGAGGAAATTGCATTTATGGCGTGGCACTGTATGTATGCCAAATCAGAAGTCCGAGATATTCAGCAATCGTTGCTGGACAAACACTTTTTGAGAAAACACGGCGAAAATGCGTATTACGGACAGAAATCCTAACATTGAAATGTGTGATTAACGCATGAAACAGAGTTTTGAGCACTTTGGTTTTACGAAAAACGGTACCGAAGCAGTGAGGGTGAGAATCGAAAACAATGACGGAGCCTCACTATCGCTTATCAACTATGGAGCCTCGATACATTCTTTACTGGTACCTGAAAAAAACGGGAGCTTCGTAGATGTATGTTTAGGATACAACACTTTAGCAAGTTATGAATCTAGTACCGATTATGTAGGGGCTACCGTCGGAAGATGCGCCAACCGTATAGGAAGGGGAAGATTCATTTTAGGCGGCAAAGAATACAAGCTCGCAGTAAATGACCCGCCAAACCACTTGCACGGCGGCGAATCAGGTTTCAGCAAGCGTATGTTCGCATATAAAGCCCATAGTGGTTCAGTGGAGTTCAAGTACACCTCTTTGAACGAAGAAGAGGGGTATCCGGGAGCGGTTGAAGTATTAGTGCGGTATTCGCTATCACAGACCAATCAGGTTATTATTGAGTTTGAAGCGGAGTGCGACAGAGATACAATTATAAACCTGACAAACCATGCGTATTTTAATCTAAATGGTGAGGGGAATGGAGATATTCTCAACCATTTTCTTAAGATTAACTCAAACCAAATTATGGAGATTGACGAATACGGTTTGCCAACCGGCGCGATATCGGATGTTGAGTCCACGCCATTTGATTTCAGGGAGCCAACGAGCATTAGTTCGCATATCAATGAAAACCATAAACAGCTTATAAATGGCTCAGGGTATGACCACAACTATATTCTCAACCGCGATGACGAAAACAGTCCGGTAGCCGAACTCTACTCTATGGAAAGCGGAATAAAACTGACTGTTTCTACGACAAAGCCGGGAATGCAGCTCTACACAGGTAACAGGCTATCTTCCGTGAGAGGAAAAACGGGGAAATATGAGGCGCGTTCCGGTTTATGCCTTGAAACACAACACTTTCCCGATGCTATCAATCACAAGCACTTTCCCAGCGTAATACTAAAAAAAGGCGAGAGATATATGCACCAAACTGTTTATGCTTTTTCCATAATATGAGGGGACATACCATGCTTGAAATTAGCACAAAAGAGATTGCACAACAGAGCATAGCAACAAATGACACAAGCCTCGGCATTGAACTGGGATCGTCACGTATCAAAGCTGTTTTAATCGGGTGCGATCATTCCCCGATTGCCACGGGAAGTCATGATTGGGAAAACCAGTATTACAACGGAGTTTGGACATATTCGTTGGATGCAATATGGTCGGGAGTACAGGCTTGCTATTCACGCCTAAAGCAAGATGTTTCCTCTAGATACGGAGTTGAACTCACTTCAGTTGGCAACATCGGCATTTCCGGCATGATGCATGGGTATATGGTGTTCGACGAGAGGGGTGAGTTGCTTGTCCCTTTCAGGACATGGCGAAACACATTCACTGAGAAAGCAAGCGTGGAACTGACACCTCTGCTCGACTTTCCAATCCCGCACCGTTGGAGCATCGCACACTTATATCAGGCGATCATAAATAATGAAGAGCACATAGACAAAATAGCATATATGACCACCATTGCGGGATACGTCCATTGGTGCTTGACCGGTGAAAAAGTCGTCGGTGTTGGAGATGCCAGCGGTATGTTCCCGATAGACTTGATAACCGGGCAGTTCGACAAAAATAAAATCAGAGTTTTTGAAAATCATATCGAAGGCAGACGGTATTCATGGAGGCTTGAGGGTATACTTCCGAAGGTTTTACTGGCGGGAGAAAAAGCCGGAGCACTCTCGGATATTGGGGCCGAACTGCTTGATCCTACTGGGACGCTTATGGTGGGAATACCTTTGTGTCCACCTGAAGGCGACGCAGGAACCGGCATGGCTGCCACAAACAGCGTTGTTCCGGGAACCGGGAACGTCAGCGCAGGAACCAGTATTTTCCTTATGGCGGTGCTTAACAAAAGCTTGAGTGGCATTCATTCGGAAATCGACCTTGTGACTACGCCAGCAGGCGATCCGGTAGCTATGGTTCACGCCAATAATTGCGTAGGTGACATTGACGCATGGGCGAGCGTTTTCACGGAAGTAGTCGAAGCGCTCGGGTTTAGTGTCAACAAGTCGAAGCTCTACGATATGCTTTACTTCAAGGCATTGGAAGCGGATGCAAACAGCGGCGGGTTATTGTCATACAACTATATTTCCGGAGAGAGCATAACGGGAGTAAACGAAGGAAGGCCGCTATTTATTAGGATGCCCGACAGTTATTTTTCACTTGCAAACTTCATGCGGGCGCACCTTTATTCTGCGCTTGCCACACTGATTATCGGCAACGACATCCTCAAAAATGAGGAGGGAATTAGGCTTGAACGCTTATATGGACACGGTGGCTTCTTCAAAACAGAAGGCGTAGGGCAGCGAATGATGGCAGCCGCCACAGAAACGCCTGTCACGGTCATGTCGACAGCCGGCGAGGGCGGTCCATGGGGAATTGCATTATTGGCAGCTTATGCTAGGAATAAAAATGGCTGCGAAAAGCTGAACGAATATTTAGAAAGCAAGGTATTTAATGATGCCGAGTTTTCAACTTCAATGCCACACGAATGTGATATCGAGGGTATTAGAGAATACATGGTGAGGTATAAAGCGGGCTTGGAGCTCGAACGGATAGCTTCAAAACACCTTCTTCGTGCGTAGAGTTCAAAGTGAACACCACAATAGTTACTGTGACAAATCTGGCAAACCAACACGGAGGGTAATCAATGCTTCAAAAGTCATTTTGCGAGGGATGGAGCTTCAGCAAACAAGATGGGCAAGCGCAGACAGTGGACTTGCCTCATGATGCGATGATTCTTGAACAACGTATCCCCGATAGTCCCGGGGGCAGCGCAGGTGCGTTCTTTCCCGCAGGGGAGTATAAATATGAAAAAGTGTTTTTCGTACCAACAGATTGGGAAAGCAAACATGTAGAATTCCAGTTTGAGGGCGTTTACAGAAACAGCAAGGTTTTTATAAACGGTAATCATGCAGGAGGCCGCCCGTATGGTTATATACCCTACTTTGTTGAAGCAGACGGCTTTCTGACTTTCGGGCAGGAGAATGTTATCCGTGTAGAGGTCGACAACAGCGAGCTTCCAGACAGCCGCTGGTACAGCGGAGCCGGGATATACAGACCGGTGTGGATGTGGGTAGGTGAGAGGACGCATATAAAGCCGGAAGGCATCAGGATAACCACTCTTTCATATGACCCCGCGATAATCCGTGTAGACATTGACCACAACGGCGGCGATGCAGAGGTTGAAATACTATCTGACGGAGAAGCGATTCAAAGCGGTACGGGCAACAGTGTCGAGTTTGAAATGACGGATGCAAAGCTTTGGAGCGACGAAAGCCCGAAGTTGTACTCATGCAGGGTGAAGCTGAAAAAAGATGGAAATATCGTTGACGAGGCGGAGGAAACCTTTGGAATCCGCCATATCGAGTGGAGCAGCCAAGGATTGCTCATAAACGGAAAAAACACACTTCTGCGCGGAGCTTGCGTACATAGCGACAACGGGATACTCGGAGCGCGAAGTTACCCCGAAGCAGAGGAGAGGCGGGTGCGGATACTTAAAGAATTCGGATTCAATGCTATACGCGCTTCACACAACCCCGCGAGTGAATCAATGCTCGATGCATGTGATCGTCATGGTATTTATGTGATCGACGAAACGTGGGACATGTGGCGAGGGAAAAAGAGCAAGCACGACTATGGGGGGGAGATTTTCGAGGGCAACTATAAGTATGACGTCGAGGCTTTGGTAAAACGCGACTATAACCACCCGTCGGTTATCATGTACTCAATCGGCAACGAGATATATGACCCATACCGTGAGGAAGGGGTAGCTCTTGGCAAAGATATCGTAAGGCAGTTCCAAAACCTTGACAAGAGCAGACCAGTCACATGCGGCGTAAACTTGTTCCTTATTCATCGCGCAAGCAAAGGAAAGGGTATTTACAAAGAAGAGGGTGGCATGTCGATTGGAGAAGCGAAAAAAAGCGACGGGGGAAAAGAAAAAAAAGAGAAAGCATCCGGTAGCCTTTTCTTCAACATGATGGTGTCTTTTATCGGGACGGGGATGAACAAGGCGGCAAATTCCAAAGGAGCAGACAGTGTTACAAGCCCGTTTATCGATCAGTTGGATATTGCCGGCTACAACTATGCTTCCGGCAGGTATCGAAAGGACGGTAAAATCCATCCGGACAGAATTATTATGGGAAGCGAAACGTTCCCGCATGATATTGCGAAAAATTGGGCAATGGTAAAGCAATGTCCATATCTTATCGGTGACTTCATGTGGACAGGCTGGGACTATCTGGGCGAGGCAGGACTTGGGGCGTGGTCGTACACAAAGGACGGAAAAATGATGAAAAGGCCATATCCTTGGATTCTGGCGGATGCCGGAGCGCTTGACATTTTGGGGCATCCAAATGGCGAAGCTTTCCGCGCTGCGGCTGTGTGGGGGAAATTACAAAACCCCGCGATATGTGTGCAGCCTGTAAACCACCCACGCATAAGTCCGCAAAAATCTCCGTGGCGCGGGACAAACTCGATACCAAGTTGGTCGTGGGAGTTCTGTGCAGGAAACAGGGCTACTGTAGAAGTGTTTTTCGACGCTGTAGAGATAGAGCTGATTCAGAACAATAGTTCCCTTGGGAGGAAGAAGGTCAAAGATTGCAAAGCTGTTTTTAAGATAATCTATACTAAGGGTTCGCTTGTCGCTGTCGCCTACGATTCCGTGGGAGAGGAGATAGGTCGCGGTACGCTTGAAACAGCGTCTGGGAAGAAAAACATCCGTATTAGCCCGGAAACCGACTACGTTAAAGCAGATGGGTTGGCATTTGTGGCAGTAGAAATTGTCGGAGAAAATGGAATCGTTGAGTCAAATAATGATATGAAACTGAAAATAATAGTAAATGGAGGCGAGCTGCTGGCATTCGGAAGCGCTAACCCGCGGACTGATGAGGATTACAACAGCGGAGTGTTTACCACGTACTACGGCAGAGCGATGGCTGTCGTACACAGAAAAGAAAAAGGAACCGCAATAGTGGAAGCGATGAGTGCAGGATTGGAAACAACAAGAACTGAAATTGATTTTATTTGAGAAGCAACAAAGCAACAAAGAGGTGTGCGTATGAATAACGACATATTGTTGTCTGCAAAAGGCATCTGTAAAGCATTTGGCCCGACCAGAGCACTAATAGATGTCGACATCGACATCATGGAGGGCGAGGTACGCGGCTTGATCGGTGAAAACGGGTCTGGGAAATCCACTTTTTGCTCAATAGTCGCAGGTGCACAGAAAGAGGGCTCCGGGACGTTTTCATTCAAAGGCCGTCAATACATCCCCAAAAATATGGTCGACGCGCAGAGCAAGGGCGTAAGCATGGTTATTCAGGAAACCGGGGTCATACCAAGAATAACTGTTTCAGCCAATATATTTGCCGGCAGGCTTAATAAGTTTACTAAAGCCGGTTTTCTCAGCATAAAGAAAATGAACAGAGCTGGAAATAAAGCGCTTGATGACATAGGAGCCCCTGAGATTCGCGGCGAAATGTACATAGACATGCTTAATTTTGAGGACAGAAAAATCGTCGAAATTGCCCGCGCAATGAGCACGAACCCTGATTTGTTCATAATCGACGAAACAACAACCGCTCTTGCGACCAAGGGAAGGGGTATTATCTACAACCTGATAAAAAAGCTGCGCAGCGAGGGGAAATCAGTGCTTTTCATCAGCCATGACCTTGAGGAACTTATGGAAGTCTGCGACACCATAACGGTTCTTAGGGATGGCGTTGTCATAGACACTCTCAAAGGCGAAAGCATATCCATAGAGAACATGAGGAGCTTAATGGTAGGCCGCGAACTCGTGGGGCATTTTTATCGCGAGGATTACGATGGGTCGTGTTCCGGCGATGTAGTGCTGGAGGCAAAGCATGTGTCGCTGCGCCCATACTTCAAAAACATAGATGTTAAGCTGCACAAAGGAGAAATCCTTGGCCTTGGCGGACTTGCCGACTGCGGAATGCATGAGCTAGGAAAAGCCTTATTCGGGTTTGAACCCTCTTTAACGGGAGTGGTAACGCTTTCACAACACGATATCAGAATCGACAACTGCTACACAGCGGTAAAAAACAACGTCGCTTATGTTTCAAAAGACAGGGACAGGGAATCGATAATATCCAGCGCTACGATTCAAAGCAACATCGTCTTGCCTTCACTTCACAGCCTACAAAAAATCTTTGGCTTCATATCCCCAAAAGCGGAAAAGAGAATCACTGACGCTCAAATAAATGCGATGCGAATTAAGTGCAAGAGCGGAAAGCAGTCGGTCAATGAGCTTTCTGGCGGGAATAAGCAGAAAGTCGTTTTCTCTAAATGGATGGGGACAAATGCTGATATTTTCATACTCGACTGCCCAACTAGGGGCATTGACGTCGGCGTTAAAGCGGACATGTATAAGCTGATAATGGAACTGAAAAGGCAGGGAAAGTCGATAATAATGATCTCAGAGGAGTTGCCTGAGCTGATTGGCATGAGCGACAGGATAATCCTTTTGAAAGATGGGCGAATAACGCACGAAGCAATCCGCAGCGAAATGCTGACAGAGCATGATGTTATCAAGCACATCATATAGGAGGGGGCGTATACAAATGTCGAACCCGTTGCAAGCTACCAGAGATAGTGAGCATAATTTGCTTATTCAGGAAAGGTTGGATCGAAAAGCCTCTCAAAAAAGGCTTGTTGAAATCATCATTCCATATTTAGGGCTTGTGTTTATTTTCGTGTTTTTCACAATCAGCACAAACGGCAGGTTTTTAAGCCCGGTCAATATCGAAAACCTTATAAACCAGAGCTTTGGGTTGACTATCATCGCTGTTGGAGCCTTATTTGTATACGCACATAGTGGCAAAGACATGTCGATTGGGGCGACATCCGGTTGCGGTCAACTCGCATGCGCCTCAATGCTGTTGGCAGGGCAGCCTGTATGGCTTTCAATCATTGTTTGCATAATAGTGACCATGGTAGCCGCTAGCATGGTCGCTGGTATATCTATCAAACTCAACGTCCCTGTTTTTATCGGTTCAATGTGCGTTAGGACAAGCTTTTTGGGTATCCTGCAATATGTGACTCTCAGAGGCGAGGTCGTAGTGGATTACCACAAATACTCGTATATGAACAACACTATGATCAAGTTCTTCGTAATAATTGCTTTCGTTTTTATTGGTATATACCTCTATCGATATACTACTTTTGGAAAATATAACAAAGCCGTCGGAGGAAACCCCGCCACTTCGACGCAAGCCGGAGTAAAAAACAATAAAGCCATCCTCTCGGCGTTTTTATTCATGGGATTTTGCGTAGGAGTATCAGCAATATTCTCCTTTTTCAGAATGGGCAAGGTTACCGGCACTACAGGTTCAGGAACAGAGTTCAACATCATGATCGCTATGGCTTTGGGTGGAGTTCCGATGATGGGCGGAGATAAAACCAGGTTTTCGTCTGCGATTGTCGGTGCGTTGTCAATAACATTTCTCGGGAACGGGCTTCAAGTCATGGGTTTGTTGCCTTCAGTGATCAATGGTGTCAAGGGATTGCTGTTCATAATAATCATCGCGATATCGTATGACCGCAGCGCGGGAAAACTTATCTCATAGTAAGTATTCAGATAAATTCTGATACTAAATAATTTTTCGGAGGTTAATATGAAAAAGATTATCGCTATCCTGTTATCACTGTGCCTTGTGTTTGCGCTTGCTGCATGTGGCAATGGCGACACGACTACGGGCGACAACAATTCTGCCCCACCGGCTGGAGGGGGAAACACGCCTTCCGGGGGAGGAAGCACAACCACGTCACCAAGCGCAAGCGTACCGACAGATACAAATCCTGATGTCGAAGACTTTGTACCCGGAGAAATCAGCATCAACAAGGACGACCTTCCGCATTTCAAAATAGCTTTCGGATACGGGGATTGGGAGTCCGTGCTTGGAACTCAGTTTATGAAAGCTATCGAATATCTTTGCGACGCATTTAATTGTGAACCGGTATTCTACGGCGCAGGCACCGGCGAAGAGGGTGTTGCAAACGTCGAATCTTTATTGGCTGCCGGCGATATCGACGGTATCATCTCTGTTGGCTGGGATACTGCAAGAATGGATGTCGCAAACAGGCATGGAGTCCCTGTAGTTACAGCATGTCAGTTCCCGACTGTGCGTGAAATCTCAGGCATAACTGCGTATGACGGGTTCCTTGGAGGAGTGGTCGACGACGAGGTGTGGGCCGGCTACCACGCAATGAAGGCTCTCTACGATTCCGGCAGCCGCAACGTTACATGGTCGGGTCTCACCACGGGGTACAACCAAGGTCATGACGACAGGACTACAGGTGCAAAACAGTTTGTTGAAGGTCAAAGCGGCATTAACCTGCTTGCCGACAGCTATACGGTGGGGCGCTGGCATGAGGACATCCCAACTTTTGTCGCCGCCTTCTCGGAAATGGATGGGATGTGCTTCACGGCTCTTTCCGACGCTGTATACACCGTAATGGCAGCGGAAGGCATTGATGACGGGTCTGTAAAAGTAGCGGGACCGGACGTTGCATCCATGACAGGCGAATTCTTCAATAAAGGCATCCAAGTTTGGAGTTGCGGCGGCCAGTATGCGACCGCAATGATTTCATGGGCGATACTATATAACCACCTTATCGATGGAACGGTAATCCTCAGTAATCCGAGCGAACCGCTGTCACGTAATTATCTTGAGATAACATCATACGAGGACTTCGTGCAATATGAAGAAATCATAAACTCATCGACACCGGCGTACACAGCGCTTGAAATAGCTGAGCTCATCCACTTCTTTAATAGTGACGTCACATATGGCGACTACGTTGCTCTGGGCCAGAATTATTCACTCGACGATATTACGGCAAGGCACTCGTCATAAGATAAATTAATGCCGCGAGGTGAGTCTTTTGAAAAAGCTCAATTGGAAAAGAACTCTTAAAAACATAGCGTTTTCACTTATTATACCTGTTTCAATTTTCCTTATTTTTGCAATCCTGACAAAAGGAAGAACTTCATCCATGAGGATGATCACGACGACAATCAGGCAGTCGATTATTCCCATTGCCATATGCTGGGGACTCATGCTGAATATGAGCGTCGGTATGATAAACTTCTCGGCAGGCGCGATGATGCTTTTTGCGGGGATTGTCGGCGGGAATCTTGCAAAAAGCACAGGAACAGGTATAGCGGGTGTTTTCGTGTTTTGCTTTGTTGTGACCTTGGTTCTGGGTGCGATT
>Ga0099364_10005325_pt1 | contig 19135 bp, 11 predicted proteins | sample TergutTh196P3_FD_73070 | JGI IMG/M metagenome (GOLD analysis project Ga0099364, IMG submission 73070) | Microcerotermes parvus P3 segment gut microbial communities from Pointe-Noire, Republic of the Congo - Th196 P3 | ecosystem: Host-associated > Arthropoda: Insects > Digestive system > Gut ...
TCCCTTCGGGATGATGTGGATATATATAAATACCACCTCACACCGAAGGTGTTGATTTATATATAAATACCGCCTCACACCGAAGGTGTTGATCGCTACGTAGAAAACGATACCCCACAAAAATATCACCACACCGAAGGTGTGGACCAATTGAATATGACAAGAAATACGTGATTTAGGTTCCATACCTACGGCATGGAAATCAAGGTGGGGGTGTCGTTTTCTACGTAGCGATCGATCCCTTCGGGATGGTATTGAGCTATCCGTATGGAACGCATTCATTCGTTCCCTACAGACAAAATTGGATCCCAACCGAACAAGGAACGAATAAATGCGTTCCCTACATTACTCTAAAGATTCAGCATGTCTTATTAATGCAATATGATATGCATTATAATCAAGTTGTCTAAATCTCTGATGATAAGAAAATATAAACGGATCGACACGTGTTTCTATTATGTCAGTAATAACATTTTCAAGTTTATCGATTTCTGCTTCATATTCTAAATCACGCGTGTTTCTTAACCCATAATCAACTCTTTGAACAACATATCCAGTAGTTTCAAGAGATTCTATCAACATGGTTACCGGGTCTAACCTTATTCCAATAGCTTTGAAATAGTCTTCCCTGTTGTCTTTAAAAACCTGTTCAACGCGTTTAATATTTACTGGATTAATTTCTTGGTTAATCTTATTTTGCAAATCATTACTAATCCAGATTTTTTGCGTTATAATATCGCTATTAAATACGTGAAACTCAAATGCTTTATAACCAAAAACATCTATAGAATCAACTGTTGTAAAATGAGGACGCATTGAAGCGAACAATCTGTTTGTTGCTTCCGCCATAAGATTGCGTCTTTCTTCATCAAAATTTCTTAACTCTGTATTAATCTCTGCTTGGTTCTGTCTTTCCGCATAACCTTTAAAGGTTTCAAAATCTACAGTTGTGTAAATTTGAAGTTCGTGGTTAATAAGAGTTAACTCAAAACTGTTAAAATCCCAAATTTGAACAATATGGTCAAAGTGAAGTTCGGCATAGATATTCTGATGATAAAGTTCTTTAGATACAAAACCCATCTCTGAACGTGTTATTATCAATGCAGAATGTAAAGAGATAAGCATTAATAATCCCATTGTTAAGAAAAATATTTTTTTCATAAAATCTCCTTTTATATATAAAATGGTTTGGAACGAATAAATGCGTTCCCTACTCTCAATAAATTATCCCAAATAAATCATAATCTGATGAATCTGTTATTTTTACTTTTACAATATCACCTACGTTTGTTTTACCTTTAACGTAAACAACGCCATCTATATCAGGTGCATCAAGGTATGATCTGCCTTCAAAATCATAATTCTCATCATTTGTCACTTTATCAATAATCACATCGATAGTTTTATCTATAAATTCCGACATAATTTTAGTAGAAATATCTTGTTGTACTTCCATTAGTCTGTCTTTTCTTCTGATGGCGGTTTGTTTTGATACTTTTCCTGTAAGCTTATTTGCTACAGTATCCTCTTCATCTGAAAAAGTAAAAACGCCTAACCTTGTAAAACGAAAATCTTTAACAAAAGATAAAAGTTCATTAAAATGCTGACGTGTTTCACCCGGAAATCCTGTAATAAAAGTAGTACGAATAGCACAATCTGGGAAAACCTTACGAAGTAGATTAAGTCTTTTAAGAATAGTATCAGAATCTACTTTTCTATTCATAGATTTTAGAATATCAGAATTTATATGTTGCAAAGGAATATCAAAATAAGGCACTAATGATTTAATTTTAGCTAATTGCTTTATAATAGTTTCAGTTAAGTGAGCGGGGTGTAGATACAAAAGTCTAATCCATTTAAATAGATTCAAATTATCAATCTGATTGAGAAGGTCTATTAGCATTGGTTTTCCAGAAATATCGTATCCATATCTTGTAGTGTCCTGCGCATTGATAATTAATTCTTTAGCGCCATAACTTGATATTTGTTTCACCTCTTCTAATAAAAAATCTATGCTTTCAGATTTTAGTTCTCCTCGTATGCTAGGAATAGTACAATATGAACATTTGTTATCACAACCGTCGCTTATTCTTAAATATGCATAATGTTTAGGAGTAAGAATTTTGCGATTGATAGAACTAGACAAACTACCATGTATTTCTAAAAGAAATTTATCAAAATCTTTTAAATCAACCCAAACATCAACCTCTGGAATTTCTTTTTGAAGAGCATCTTTGTACCTTTTAACAAGGCATCCTGTTACAATAAGTTTCTTTAAGTTGTTCTTCTTTAATTCTGCTGTTTGTAAAATTGTAGTAATCGCCTCTTCCTTAGCTTCATTAATAAAACCACATGTGTTTATTAATATTATGTCTGCCAAGCTAAGATTTTTATTATTTTCTAAACCAGCTTGTATAAAAAGTGAGTTGAACTTTTCACTATCTACAAGGTTTTTAGGGCAACCCAGACTTATAACAGAAAAATATTTCATAAACATTTAAGATTTGCTATATCGTGTTCATTATAATCTAGCAGTAATTTCTCACATTCAAAGCATTCAAATGTGTCCATTAATCTTCTCATAACAGGGTTTTCTGTGAAAAAGTGTCCAGCATCAATCACTGGCATTGGAGCATCTAACAATTGATGATAATTAAAATCTGACGATATATAAACATCAGCCTTTTGCTTTGCTTCATTAATATAAGTATTTCCAGAACCTCCACATACAGCAACTTTATTAACTTGATGTTCTTCTTTTAAACCAGCTAGCCATAATTTAAGAAAAGGTGCATTCAATTTGTTTCTTGTAAGAATTGCTAAGTCATTTAAACTTATGTGTTCAGAAAGCGTTCCGTAACAACCAATACCATAATTCGGACTGCTTTGTTTTAATGGAATAACATAATACACTGGTGTTTCATACGGGTGGTTTTTAAGCATAACATTAAGAACATTGTTAAGATAAATCTCTTCACAAAAAACTTCAATTTTTACTTCTTTTATATTTTCTATAACATTTATTCTGCCATTATACGGTTTACTCGCTTCTAGTGGTTTATACTGACCAAAAACCTCATAATACGTGCCACAATCACTGTAATTTCCTATATTCCCAGAACCAGCTTCATTCATAGCTTTCAATAAAGACGGAGCATTTTCAATGGTGGTGTAAACTGTTATTTGATACTGTGTTAATTCATTTAGCATACTTAATGGCTTAATATCTTTTAAACCTATCGTTTCTGCAAGCACAAAGTTTACTCCGTGTTTGGACACATCAAGATTCGTGTGAGCAGAAATTAAAGCTATTTTATTTTCAATAAGATTCAATATTTTTTTTTGAGTGATAGATTTTAAGCCTTGATGCATAAATAAAGGATGGTGACTGATAATTAAATCAACATTGTTAGAGATAGCATAATTGACAATTCTATCTGTAACGTCAAGAGTAAAAAGAACTTTTTTCACTACACGTTGAGAATCACCAATTAATAAACCAGAATTATCCCAGCTATATGAAGTCTTAAATGGTGCTAGTTTGTTTATATGTTCATAAAAATCTTTTACAGTAGCCATGTTAATTTCCTTTGCCCAATAATTGTTTAAACTGGTCTAATGAAATAACTTCTATTTCCTGTGTATCTGAAGTTAAATAAACCATCTTTGAATAGAAATCATTTCTAAAAACATACATCTTTCTTTTGTTTAAAACAAGTTCTGCACCAATCTCTGGAAAATCCTTCGCCAGTTCATTATAATAGTCTTCTTCGTAATGTAAGCAACATAGCAAACGCCCGCAAGGTCCGGATATTTTAGAAAGATTTCCCGATAAATTCTGGTCTTTCGCCATTTTAATCGTAACCTGACTAAACCTTTTCATAAAAGAAGTGCAACAGTACATGTTCCCGCACATACCGTACCCGCCAATTTTTTTAGCTTCATCTCTTCCAGTACATTGATGAAGCTCAATTCTTGTTTTCAGAATTTGAGCAAGTTCCTTAACAAACTCTCTGAAGTCAATTCTACCGTCTGCAGTAAAAAAGAAAGTAACTTTATTTCCATCAAATTGGTAAACAGTATCCAAAAGCTTCATTTCAAAAGGATATTTAGTAACAATTTCATAGAATTTTACTTTAGCATTCTCTTCTTTTCTATTAATTTCATCAAGAATGTTTAAATCATTCTCTGATGCAATACGGTTTATAGCCATGATTTTACCTTGATCGTATTGAGTGTCATAGGTCTTGCTTTTTATTGATGTGTGCATTACTTTGCCGATATCGTACCCACGTTCTACTTCAACAACAACGTAATCATCAGGTAAAATATCAAAATTCTTAGTATTAACAAAATACTGAATTTTCCAAGATCTCATTTCTACTTCAACATAATCACGTATGCCTTCATCAACAACCGGCTTATCTATTGCATTAATTTCATATTCTTGTGTCCCGATTTCTGATAGTTGACATCCATTGCAATGGTCTTTACAACTCATGCTCTTTCTCCTTCAAATGTTCTTTTCATCATTTCTATTTCTTCTGATGAAAGGTTGCAATCTCTACGTTCTTTTACTATTCTAGCTGTTTCTATAAACTTCGTAAAATCGTATTGTTGTATATTTACTGAATCACCCCAAGTAAAAGATGGCACGTAATCTTTTATAAGATTACTACCATAGAGATTTACACCGAAACCTAAAACAGTTCCTGTGTTTATAGTACAATTTATTCCTATTTTTGAATGATCGCCAATAAAACAACCTAAGAATAAATCATTTGTAGATATTTTACGGTTTTCTGGATAAAAATAAACTGAAACATTGTTGTAATTATTTTTTAAATCACTATTATTGGTACCAGCTCCAATATTAACCCATTCACCAATATAAGAATTACCCAGAAAACCATCGTGTTGTTTGTTTGAATAGGCTTGAAAAATAACACTTCCTATCTCTCCACCTACTTTACAATTAGGTCCTATAGCTGTGTTGCTATAAACTTTTGTGCCAATTTTAATAATCGACTTTTTACCAATATACGCAGGACCTATTATTACAGAGTTGAACATAATGTGCGCACCTTCATCGATAATAATTGGACCTAACGTAGCATCTAGAATTACGCCATGTTGAAGCTGTGCTCCCTCTCCTATCCAAATATGATATGGGTTTAAAGCCACAACACCGGGGTCTATTGACATAAAATTATCTTCCTCATAAAAAACATTGTTGAAATCTTCTTTTATGTAGTTACCATTCTGTTGAATAAACTCCCAGTTGAAATTCCAGAGGCAGTCAATATCATTAATTTCAATAGGTTCTAAATTCAAGTATAAAGTCTCCAACTCTTCAGCAGTAATTCTAATTTTATTCTTAAGTTTAATCCTAAACGCTAAAATATCATTTCCAGAAACTAATTTTTGTCCAATTTTTAAAGCATTAAAAATATGAATCTCTTTATGTTTTAACCTTGAATTTAAAAATATATATTCACCATTTTTCAAGAGGTTAATTTGCCAAGAACTATGTTTTTTCTTATATAAATCTTCTAAATCTCTACGTATTACAATGTTATTAGGTTCAAAATCAAAATATAACCCTAATCTCTGACGAAGTTTTAACACTCCAACTCGCATATCACCAGTAAATCTGAGATATGTAAAGGGCAGAAAATTTTTATACGACATGTCTTCAAATATTACATAATTCATTAATACCTCATTTTTTCCATCTATATACTGAAAATATCCCTAAAAATGATACTATCAGGATATAAACTGGGGAAATAATGTACCAAAGTGCAAGTTTATTTTTTATCCCCCAATGTGTCAAACCTTTTTTTATAAAAATGTAATCAAATAAAATTTTAATTAAATAAAAATAAAAAGCAAACAAAGGCATTAATCCTATACATACAAAACACGTTAGTAAATACATAAAGAATATAGGATTCATATATAACATAGGACGTAAATTCGATGCCCATCTTGCTCTTTGATTTATAAGCTCGCGAAAACTATTCACCGGATAGGTTTCTGTATAACAATCAAAATATGCAGCAAATCTTATTATTTTGTTTGCTTTAACAAATTTCTGCATCAGCAATATGTCATCACCCGATATGAATTTATCTATCACACTAAACCCATTAACATCGTTAAATGCTTGCTTTTTATATGATAAATTTTGACCTGAACATGAAAATGGTCTTTTACCTTGAATTGCACTCTGTGCAGCTAACATTAAAATTAAAAAGTCATTATGTTCAAATTGCTTCACTATTTTAGTAAAAAATGAATCTTTATTTTCAATACTTGCTTCGTTTTGAAGTGTTTTGCTAAACCCTGCAACCATATCTGTGTCTGGATACTGCTGATACATTGATATATGAGACCGTATCCAATTTTTAGAGGGAATACAATCGGCATCGGTTAATAAAATAATGTCACCAGTAGCTCTAGAAATGGCTTGCTTCAAAGCATTCTTTTTAGGAGATATAGCATTTTCTCGATCTTCAACATTGAAATAATGTATAAAATTATAAGAATCAGAATAATATTTAAAAATATTCTCTGTATTGTCTGTAGATTGGTCGTTTGCTAAAATAATTTCAATATTTTCAAAATTATGATTTTGGTTTAAAAGTGCTTCTATAAGATTTTTTATATTTTTTTCTTCATTTCTTGCAACAATAATAATACTAACACTTAAATTAGAAAATGATGAATTATCATTCGATTTGTCAAATTCTAAATTACTAATATTTTCCATGTAAAAACTTTTCATAAATCTGAATAAGAAGAATAAATAAATAATTAGAAAAGATAGAGATATATAAAAAATCATATAATTTATGGATACTCAATAATATGGTCTTCAGGCGACAAAAAATGCGTATAAGGGTAAAAATTATAAGTATCGAAATCTGAATATCTTCTAGGTTCTGTGAACTCTTTAAACGATTCCATTACAGTCAACTCGAAAATGCTTGATGGTAGTAGACCTGTTCTTCTTGAAACAGGTAATCTAACTACACCACTAGGCATGTCAAAATCCTCATAGATATTTACATCTTGCTCTACTAAAGTGGATTCGTATTGACGCATTATAGGTATCCATACAGGTAAAGCCGCTACAGCACCTGTCATTGCACGTCCCATGGTTCGATTGTCATCAAAACCCATCCAAACACCCATGACCATGTTTTTTGTAAAACCAATATACCAAGCATCACGATAATCATCCGTAGTTCCTGTTTTTCCACCTGTTGGCATCCGAAAACCACGATTTCGAATGGAAGTAGCAGTTCCCTCATCAACAACAGATTTTAACATATCTGTCATTACATAGGCAGTTGAGGGGTCAAGTATTGGTTTTTTGTTGATTGTGGCTTGTTCTAACACACGTCCTCTACTGTCTGTTACTTTTGTTATAAAAATTGGTTCTACTATATGTCCTCTGCCGGGAAAGATTGTGTAAGCAGTAATTAATTCGTAAGGTATTACCTCTAAAGCTCCAACAGCTAGTGACAAATATGGACGAATCGGTGTTGAAAAATCCATAGTATTTAAAAAAGCAGCTACAGTTCTTGGATTTAAATCATAAATAAGTTTTACAGAAACAATATTTATTGATCTTTGAAGAGCTTCTCTTAAACGAACATGCCCTCTATAATCAAGAGTGTAATTTCTCGGTTCCCAAAACACTTCATCATCTCTCATGAAAACTAAAGGTTCATCTGTTACAATAGTTGAAGCAGTGAAACCATTATCCAGAGCAGAAGCAAATAAAAATGGCTTTATAGAAGAACCCGGTTGCCTTCTGGCTTGCATTACACGATTGAATTTACTGTGTCGGAAATTTCGTCCTCCTATCATAACTCTAACATAACCGGTGTGTGGATCAATGGCAAAAACACCACCTTGAAGGTAATCTGTTGTAATATTTACAGCATTTGCAGGTACATCCGAATATCTATGATTATAACGACGTGTTGTATCAAAATCTGATAGAATCTGGTTAAGCATTCTGTGAGAATATTCTTGCATCTCCCAGTCAATTGTTGTATAAATCCTCAAACCACCTGTAAATAATTGGTTAGTACCATATTTCCGTTCAAGAAATGGTCGAATATATTCTATAAAATAATCTGATTCTCTATTGCTATTTACACTAATTCTATTTACAACAAGAGGTTCGTTTATTGCGTTGGTATACTCTTCTTCATTTATTATATTATTCTCATAAGCAATTGAAAGCACTAGATTACGCCGTGCAAGAGCACGATCAGGGAAGCGAAGCGGATTGTAAAAACCACTACCCTTTAAAAGTCCCACTAGAAGAGCTGATTCATCAATTGATAGTTCAGAACTGCTTTTTAGAAAATAGTTTAATGCTGCTTGCTCTATCCCATAATACCCATTTCCAAACAATACTTTATTTAAATAACTTTCTAGTATTTCGTTTTTAGTAAACTGACTCTCTATCATTACCGCAAGTATCATTTCTTTGATTTTTCTGGAGTAAATCCTATCTGTCGAAAGAAACATATTACGTGCTAGCTGCTGAGTTATGGTGGAAGCTCCCTGAGATACACGTCTTGCTTGCACATTAACCCAAAGTGCTCTTAATATCGCTGATAAATCCATACCCCAGTGATTATAAAAATTAGAATCTTCTACCTGAATCAACATATCTAGCAAATATTTAGGAACTTCTGATAACTCAACAAGTTTTCTATGTTCAAATGCAAACATATGAATTAAACGTCCGTTAGCATCAAATACTTCTGAACCTGCGTCAAATCGGTAATTTAAAACTTCCTCAGGTGTTGGTAATTCTTGGTAAAAATGATACAAAACAATACAAATACCCGACAGCATAAGTAAAAAAATTCCAAAAAAAATTAATAAATATCTAAGTACAAGACTTTGCATATAGACTCCTTAAATCAAGTGACTTATTAAAATATGCAGCTACCATACCTGTTATAATACCTGTTATAATAGATAAAACTGCTATTATTGGATAAAGTAACAAAATATTATTGCTTTTTATTATTAAATACTTTACAACTAATAATTGCATTAATAAATGCGAGAAAGCACCTATGATACTTAATCCTACTATTGATAGATTTTGTAATAATAACGTAAAAATAATCATAAAAAGACACGATGATAACCCACCAGAAAATGAAAGTAAAAAAGTTGGAGTCAACAATGTTCCTGTGGCAAATGAACCGATTACTGATTTTAACAATGTTGTAAAAATAGCAAATCTGAAAATACGATTGTACACTAAAAGCAATATTATTATATTGGAAAAACCTATCTTTATAAATGGTAGTGGCTTAGGTAGTAACATTTCAATAAAATAAAGACTAGTAGCAAGAGCTGTCATTAAGGCTAAAAAATATATTTTGTCTTTCATTTAAATTTATTATTTATTATCCGTAACGTCATTCGTTCCTAATTCGGTACGGAACGCACCAAATCTGTAGGGAACGCATTTATTCGTTCCGAGTTCGGTTGGGAACACATTTTCTGTAGGGAACACATTTATGAGGGCACTCTAAAAACCCTCAATGACTATTATTTTCGCTTTTAATATCCCGTAGGGATATAAGATCGGTAGAAATGTATCACGACCACACCACCCATTTCCCGTAGGGAAATAACAACAACACAATAGGTTGCACTGATCTTATTTCCCTACGGGAAATGAACGATTTGGGTGCAATGTTTCTACCGGTCTTATTTCCCTACGGGAAATTAATCATGGATGGTTTTTTAGAGTGCCCTCATTTTTTGGTTCCCTACAGAATATGGTGTCGCTCCCAACAAATAGGTTTGTTCTTGTAATGCGCCCCGTTATTCATCCAGCATTGCCGAAAGAATAACTGTCTATATTTGTTGTATTGTCCCGCATCCCCTACAAGACCACCACAGAAAATCTGTTTGTGAAATGTGTGTGCTTGGTAGCATATTTATCTCCTCTGCCATTTATTTTAAAAGCAGCATACGTTTTGTTGATGAGTAATCCGAAGTACTCATGCGGTAGAAATAAACACCACTAGCTACGTTTCTATTGTTGTCATCGTTGCCATGCCAGTCGGCTTTATATCTTCCTGCAATATGATGTTCATCCACAAGTGTTTTTACTTTTTGACCTCTTATGTTGTAGATGTCGATTCTTACATTGCTCTCTGAAGCAATATCATAAGAAATAGTAGTGGTGGGGTTAAAAGGATTCGGATAATTTGTATAAACAATTGTTTGTGTTGGTAAACCGATATCTCCTACCTCTTCTTCTTTGAAAGATACTACATAAAATAGTTCATTTGTGCTTAAATCAAGCTTTTGCTGTTGAAACTTTTTACTTTCGTTATGTAGTACAGCATAATTTGATATTCTTTTCTCTCCTGATCTTACACCATATTGATAGATTCTAAACTCTATATCAATATCATCATAATCAATATCTAGAACATAGGCATTAATCTGTACCATCTCGCTCATGATAACCTCTGCACCATAGCAAATATCGTTAATAAACATGCCTATTTCACCAAACTCTTCATAAGCATAGTCATCTGGTAAATACACATAGATTGGCAGATAGTCAATCTGTTCATCAAAAGTAAAATGCTTTATTTCTGGATGAATATAGTAATCTCTAATATCATCGTCGTGTTTCCATTTGAAGATTATAGTATCATCACCTACATACTTCAAGGATACTGCTTCACCAAAATTAAATCTTGGTGAATATGATACGCTTACTATCCACTCCCCTGTTATAGGACTCCTATTCATGCTCCATTTTTGTGTTTTTATTTCTATTAAATAACGTTCTATTTGTTGAAGAGCGATTAGTGGGTCTACGCTATCCTGAAGGAAATATCCAACCCATATTTCACGATGCGGACTTTCGGGTTCGATTCTCATAAAAATATCATCGTTGCCAGAAAGGCCTGCTAAAAATCCACTAACAGTAAAATCTTTTGACACATCCGGTTGTAACCGTATTTTATATCCCATTCTACTATCAAGAGTTGGTTCGGAAGGTAAGATTATAACAGATGACCCACCGTAATGAGTTCCTTGATTGTCATTATAGTTCCAAGTAATATGATCAAGAATGTCAGAGTCGTACATGCCATTTTCATTGTCTAAATGCAAATTATGATATATGTGATCTGCTGGTCTTGTACCTATTAAACCTTGATACAATTTATCAAGATAAGGAAAAGAAATCCAATGGTAATTACCGCTAATAACCGATTCTCCTTTGCCTATTTGTGGTTTAAGTCTGTATGTAAACCTTCCATGAGTGATTGCGGGTATAGCACCTATATCAAGTCTTGTGCCATCAGCATCTTGATCGTCAATATCATCCCACCATAAAATATCATTACCGTTTGTGTCTGGATGGCCAGCGTTGATAAGTCCAGATTTTATGGTTTGGTTCCATATAGGTTGTATAGATAATAAGTCGATATTAGGGTTACCTTGTATTCCTATATTCCATGTAGCTTGAACATCATTTACGGCTGATCCAGAAGTTGTTGTTATAATACCGGTTAATAAGTTGTTCTTTGCTGTTAATTTTCCACCATGAGAGACAAAACTATATATGTTGGGATTGTCAAGATATGTAAGTGTATTATTTGAGGAAGAAACAAGGGAAACATCAGAATTGTTAAAAAGGCGAGTTTCAAAATTAGGCGAAATAGGAGAAACCCCAAGAACGATTATGTTGTTGGTTGTAGTATCGCCAGTTACATGATTGATTCTCTTGAAAATATTTTTCTCTGCTAGAAAATTATACCTTCCATTACCACCAACTAATATCGTTTGCTGTGTTGTTGGTGTAAATAAAATCTGGTTTTGGGTCGTAGGTTGGATATTTCTATGAGTAGTAAACTCGTTACCGATTATATTAATTATCTTGTCCAAATCATTGTTTTTTAACACAATTTGTATAGGATTTGTGTATTTAGTATCAATCTCTTGCATGTTAAATTTAGAATACCTAACATCAAAATGTGTGCCTTTAAAAGTAATCGCACTCCCTTCGCCATAATGCCCAAATATTGAGGAGTTTTCGTAAAATTCACTATAGCTAACAAAAAGTTTTGAAAGGAAATTGTCGTGACCATTAAGATAAATACCTTGATTGCCATTGAATACCGTATTCGATATTTCCATAACAGCATCGGATGTTAAAGCTGACAAATCAACATGGATTCCAACTATGTCAAAATTGCTATTCATATTAAACTTTAAGTTGTCAATTTTAGGTGTAGAATTAATTAATTTGATTGCTGTAGCATAATTATCAGAGGCTATAGGTTCAAATGTGATTTTCTCTATGGTTGTTGCGTTTGTTACATTAGAGATTTCAAACCTTTGCTTTACAATTGTTTCTGCAACCTGATTTGTTGAACCTTGAATTTTGATGTTTTTTTCATTCAAATAAACAGTGCTTTGATTACAAACAGAGCAAGGCGCCTCATGGATACCATTCTTTAATGTCAATGTTCCGTTTGGCATTAACATGTTAATTGCTGCTTGGATACAATGCTCTGGTTCTACCCAAAGCATAGTGGGATCGGTTTGTGTAGATACCGTTATACTGGGCGATTGATTATTTGATGTTTTTTGATCCGGTGTATATTCAACAAAACCAGATAAAAGAAACTGGCTTTCAACTGTAGGTGCCCATGAAAAAGTATAAATGTGAGATTGTGCCGTTGGCAATGCAATTCCGGGAATAGATGCTAAAACCTGTTTTCCATTTCGTAGTTGAACAGTATATCCATTTGCTTGAGTAGTACCGATATTTATAACTTCAAGTTGAAAGTTTGCAGTTGTGTCTACAGTTACTTGTAATGGGCCTGTTAATTTGTGAGCTACAATATCGTGTTCGTGTTCAGTTGTAGAGAAATAAAATGATATTGTCTCACCTGCATTCCCTATATTGGTGATATGTAGTCCACTATTAGTTCCATCTATCAAGAGCGGAGAGGGGTTTGTAGTACTATTGATCGACATATGACTATAATCAGGAAAATCTAGATGATAATCTGCATTAGTTGAATAATATGAGTAATTTGTCAATCTATCGTTCTTGTTTTCTTCCGTCTTGTTTGGTCTATAAACATAAAGCTCGTAATCGGTGCTACCATCTGCAATATAGTAATTACCTGAACCGCTTTTTAGAGTATTTACGCGATAAACAACTAATCCAGAACCAGGAATAGAATAATTATCTGATGCAGGGACCGTGTTTCCGTTATCTATAAAGTCTCCAGTATTAACTCTATATTCAACAACAAAATATTCGTTATTTGTATGGGGTGAATTTATTCTATAAGCTGTTGGCAGACCTGCTTTGTGTGACTCAATATCAGTAATTGGATATAGAATATATCGCCCAGATTGAGAAATCGTTGGTATACTATTTTGCCATGAATCGTGAACCCAATCTCTTGCATATTGCCATTTCGTATATGATGAAATTGCTTGTGGTGGATTCTTACCACCTGTCATAAGATCCCAAATACCAACAGGACAGTCTAAACCAAGCGAACCGAATTGTCGATGATACATGTCTGGAAATCCTAATGAATGTGATAATTCATGGGCTAGAAGGCCGACTTCTCTGCTTAAAAAAGGTCTAAAAACGGAGGTTTCAGGATGTACGTTATAATTTCTTGCTTGTTTACCATGTATAGGAAAACTTGGCGAAAAGGTTGTCTTGTAAGCAGCAATAATTGGAAAATATATATTCCCGGGGGTATGTGGATATCTTGGTGCACCTCTAATGATGAAATTAATATTGTCTACAGAAGAGTTTAAACTATTGATAAAAAAGCTTGAAGGGATCAAATTTTGGTAATAAAAATACAATACTGCATCTCGAAATAGCTGTTGACGCCGAATACTAGCTTCTGTAGCATTATGAGTTCCATTGGGAAAACCATGGTCATGTGGCAAGTAATAACTTTTAGGTTCAGGAGCTTGGTATGAGATAATATTTCCACCTCTGTTTATCGGAATAATAGGGGATTTTACTTTAAGATTTTCATATGAAATTTCCCAAAAATATCTATATAGTGAGGGTGTGTTTTCGCAAGGATTATCAAACGTAAATCCATTAAAAAGTTCATCAACTTCATCGTATGTGTAAGGAAATTCTGTAGCACCAATACATTCAATGCATTCAACATGTCCCGGCGTATCACAATTTATGTTTGGTGCAAAACGAATAAAAATGGTGATACTGTACAAATCACCTAAAATAGGAGTATATGGGTTTGATTGATAAAAAGCATCTTCATTGAGTCCTCTTATTTCGAGGTATTTACCTGCTGAAATATTTTCTCCTGGAGATAATCCTAAACTGTTTGGTGATTGTAAATGAACAGGTATACCAGTTGATATTAATGCGTCGTTATCTAATATAGCCCAACAATAAAAACCTGTTTGAAAATCTCTGATCATGTTGTAATGGTTTACATCATGTGTCCATGTATAAAACTCATCACCTGTTAAATAGGCTTCAATGGTTGTGCCGTCTGGTTGTCTAAGCGATATGGGCATACTATCAGTCCATCCGGCATAAATTGCCTTTGTTGTAAGTAAGGTTATAAAAAGTAATGTGTAAAATCGTGACAGAATTAATGATTTATTCATTTTTTCCTCTTTTTAAATCTTACCAACAATTGTGTGATCCGTACCTAAAATATCACCCTCAATATGTGGTAAAATATCTGTATCATCGCCATATTTTGCTGTTGAGTTAATATCTTTTTTTAGTGCTGAATAGTCATTCTTACTATTGTTTGCTAGATTATCTGGAGCACCCGATTCTTGGTTTCCATAAACTATACCATTAAGGAAATGAAAAGAACTATTTTCGTTCAATGCGACACCAGCACCAGAATTTGCTTGATTACCTGAAATACTTCCACCATTCATAGTAAAAGTACCATAAACGAAGACACCACCGCCGATACCAATGCATTTTGTGTCAAAACCTTGTGGGTCGGTAGCAACATTGTTAATAATCTCACCACCACTCATAATAAAGGTTCCAACTACGCTAACACCAGCACCATAGTACACGCTATTCGGATTGTTGTCAAATCCACCCCATAAATGGTTTTCAGAAATCGTTCCCCCCGACATAGTAAAATTGCTATTTTTTCCGACATAAACGCCACCTGCACTAAATCCCGAGTTCTCTGTAATTAACCCACCTGTCATGCTGAACGAAGCTCCGTCATTTATTTTAATACCGCTGTCATTACCGGCTCTCCTAATTGTTGCATTATCTGATAGTTTAAATAGTGTTCTATCGCCAGATATTTCAATACCAACTGCCCACCATGGTTCACTTCTAGATTTTAAAACATTGCTTTCTTTATAGATAGATGAATCATTTTTCATCTCAAAATAATTATCAACACCTACAATAACTATTCCACCACGTGAACCAAACATATTTACTAAAGATGAATTATCCGACATTATTAAATTATTCCTAGAACCGTTAATACTAATACCATCTCTTAAACTATTAAAATTACTGTGAATCATAGAATTTCCTTGTAGTTCAATGCTTGCGTCATTACCTTTGACAATAATTAACCATCCTATATTCCACTGAAAATTTCCCCCATACAAAGATATGTCTTTTAAAATCAAATGCTGTTTAGAAACTAAATAAATAATCTGACCATTAGATTCAAGAGATATACTTTTATTGCCTTGTATAAATACAATAATATCAGAAACATCACCAAATGTTGGTTCTTCAGTACCCTGAATAGAAATATCATTAATTAGAGTGATGGTGTAGTTTTTTTCATTTCCGTTGTTTTTAATATATTCAACAGATTCAATCCAATCTTCAAAATTAGCTACTATAAGCTCAGTAAATTCAGCTTTATTAATCACATTTACATCGCAAGTACTTTTAAACGCGCCACATAATGTAGTAACAGTAATTATCGTTTCACCATCCGATATCGCTGTTATTTCTCCATCCTCGGATATAATAGCGACGTTCTCGTTACTACTAACCCATTTTACATCTTTAATTGTTGCATCATCTGGTTCTACTGTAGCTATAAGAATTTCTGACATCCCTACTTCAATAGTAAGCGTAGGATGATTTATTGTAACAGCGGTAACTGAAATTAGCTCAGAACTAATAGTTACTTCGCAGGTAGCTGTTAATCTTGCATCAATAGTAGAAACTGATATAATTACAGTGCCGACTGAAATGGCGGTTAATTCACCTTTATCATTGACAATTGCGATGTTGATATCACTACTGCTCCATTTTAAATCCTTGTTAGTTGCATGAATTGGCTCTATAATGGTTTCAAGCATTATTATATCATTTAATTTAAGAAAGATTGTATCGTTATCAAAAGATAAATTTGAAATTGATACTATTTTTGTAGGATTATCTTTGCAACTAACAATAAACATACTTACAAGTAACACAAAAATTAATAAAGTTTTGGTTGTGTTGCTAATTTTTTTCATTGTTCCTCCTTTTTGAGTTCTCTCAAAAAATCTATTTATTTACAAACGCATTTTTCCGTTCTGAGATTATTTTGCATATACAATTCAGAATATCGATACAAATAAATGCGTTTACTATATACATTACTTTACCATGATCATTTTTTTTGTTTGCGAGAAATTATCTGCATTCATTCTATAAAAATAAAGTCCGGTACTTATATCTTGACCATTTTCATCTCTTCCATCCCATGTGACATTATGTTTCCCCGCTTTATAAAGACCATCAACCAAATTTTTTACCTTCTGACCTTTAATGTTATATATGTCTATTGACACCTTTCCTTCTATTGCCATCATAAAAGAGATAGTAGTTGTAGGATTAAAAGGATTCGGATAATTAGCATAAAGTGTTGTTGTATCAGGTAATATAATTTCATCATTATTTGTCACATCGGAGTCAAGAACACTTATAGAAATTTTATTTAAACCTATTACGCCACTTTCTGTCTTTCTAAATGCTAGATAGATGTCTTGTCCAGCATAAGTTGATATGTCAAAATTTATCATAGTGACGAGGTGATCTAATGTCCATAAATCAATGTCAGCTATTCCTTTATGAATACCAACAAAATCATCTGTTAAAGTTCCTGTTGTAGATACTAATATCTCATATTCTGTGTCACCTCTGATGTCAAAATTTAGTTGGATAGACATATTCGATGGTAAAATAAATTTTGGAGATATTAACAAATCATTGCTGCCATCAATAATTCCTGCAATAGCTAGCCCGTATGATACCCAATCACCATGATATTCACTAAAACCAAAACTCCATCCACCATCATTTAGCCAGCCATCAGGTATGTATGCGTTAGAAAAGGATTGCTGATATGGAAAAGAAGAAATGGTCTCGACTACTTCACGAACTCTAACATTGTTGATGGTAAATCGCTTACTATCTTGTGAAGTTTTTCGAAATGATATATATATACTTTGTCCATCAAATTCAGACAAACTAAGGGTATGAAATTTCGACCATGTATTTCCGGTATAAATCGTCTCAAAATCTTCTTGATTAGTGCCGCTGGTTGAAACCAATATTTCATATTCCATGTCAAAATAATTTGTTTGATAGGTTAAATACATAGCATTGTTAGGCGCTGTTGCAGGCAGTTGTAATAAAGGTGAAATCAGCATTGTATCATCAAAAGTACTTGGAAATTTAATAATGTCCCAACCTTCTCCTATCCAATTATCAGGTGGATTAAAATTTTCATGCCAGGGATATTCTGTGATAACTGAAAGGTTCTCTATTATTGTAATGTTCCACAAATAAAGTGTAAAAGGATCTTCAAGAAAGGTAGGCGTTCTAAAAGCTAGATAAATCTCCTCACCCATATAATCAGATAAATCTGCTGAAAACACTCCTATGCCGTTATCTTCAAACGCCTTTACGACAACGAAATCATCATCTGAAGCACCACTTGTAGAAACTAAAACCTCAACCTCTACTAAAGGACCAAACGCCCTAAAAGAAATTGTCAAATAGAGACGATTATTTGACACAGGTAAATGCAAATGAGGCGATATCAACAGATTGTTTTCAATGGTTCTAGCAACGGCATTACTATCAACATCGGGTATTGGAGAATAATCAACAGGGGCTTGCCAATCACTAGATATCCAGTCTTGTTCCTGAAAGTTTGCATTCCAGGGCAACTCTGTAATCTGTGCTGATATTGAGCTGCTAAGCAACAGTAGCAGCACAGATAACGTTAGATAATGTTTTAAATTTTTCATAGTGTCCTTCTTTTTTTAGTGATGTTATCATCACTACTACTCGTGTTTTGATAGCAATTGTGAAATTCATCTCCTGTATGCAAGACAGATAGAACTGTTCCATCAGGCTGTGTTAGCAACACAGGAATATTGCTAAGCCACGCCGCAGATAAGATACAAGGAGAGAGAAAGATAGTTGTTAGAATCAAGCACATACACTGGAATAGTGATGCTTTGAAGTCAGTTTTCAGTGACATAATTACCTCCAAATTTGAATTTTGTGACATATTAATTTTATCGCGTATATTTGTCAAGGATTTTTTTTTTATTGTCTTCTAATCTGTAGGGAACGCATTTATGAGGGCACTCTAAAAAGTCCATTAAAAATAAATTCATACCTTACAGAAGCCATAGGTATGTAAAGCACGGTATAAACAGATGCAACGTCTATTCATGCTAACAATTTTCGTATTTCGATTTGGATATGGGATGTTTATGGAAAGATTTAAATACCAAGAAATTTTTCGTGTTGAAGTTACTAATATTTCTTTGAAAAAATGTAACATATTTACAGTTAAGTGTTATATATATTAGAAGATTAGATTATACATATGAGGATAATATGTTTAGAAAAAGTAAAAAACACACACAATTAAATTTGTTTACAAGCGTAAACAATGTTTTGTTAAATAGTGTAATAAAAGATTTGAATGACCCAACAAAATGGTACAATCAATTTCGTGAAAATATAACGATGCGTATTAACGAGGAGTTATTTCGTCCGTTATTCTGCGAGGACAATGGT
>Ga0099364_10005326_pt1 | contig 19135 bp, 15 predicted proteins | sample TergutTh196P3_FD_73070 | JGI IMG/M metagenome (GOLD analysis project Ga0099364, IMG submission 73070) | Microcerotermes parvus P3 segment gut microbial communities from Pointe-Noire, Republic of the Congo - Th196 P3 | ecosystem: Host-associated > Arthropoda: Insects > Digestive system > Gut ...
TAAGCGCGAATGATATATTCGGGCGCTTCGCCGCCGCAAGCGCGAATGATATATTCGGGCGCTTCGCCGCCGCAAGCGCGAATGATAATGCGAGGGACGGCATTGAGCTGTCCCTCATTATTATGAGGGTGCGTTGATGTGATGGATAATCGGTTGAATTTTTTTGAGATTGAAGGCGCTTATATTGCGTATCTGCAGAATATCGACAAACGCGTTCCAAAGGTTGATTATTCGGCAGTCGGTTTGCACGATAAATTTTTGTGCGGAATTGTGCTCAACGTAAATGGACACGACTATTTTGCCCCCATATCATCGTTTAGGATTCCGCAACGTACAAATATCATCATCAAAGACAGCAACGGAGCAAACGTTGCCAGCATACGCTTTTCTTTTATGATACCAGTGCCGCCCGACGTCGTATCTCTGAAACGAATTGCCGACGAAACGTCTCCTCAATACAGAATGCTGCTCAACATGGAATTGCGGTTTTGCCGCAGGAACGCGAACGCAATTTTCAGCCGCGCTAGGTTCGTCTACGACGCGGTGACCGTGAAAAAAGATCCTCTCATGCTAAAGAATTGCTGTAATTTTAAATCGCTTGAAGCTGCCTGCGCTGAGTACGCAAATGCTGACCGGGTTGACGAAACATAAATAATGGCAGGGCGCTGATATTCCCATCCTTGAACCAACAGATGAAGCCGCTAGGTTAGCGGATATCTATACAGCGGAAGAAATGACCCGGCTCGGGACGTTGGATGTCATCGAAGAATACGGCAAAAGCGACGCATTGAGAAATGTTTTAAAGCTGTACGGATTCGAAATTGAAAAACCGAACTCATTATGCGCGCCCGCGCAACGCGGCGGACTACTTTCGCGATACAAAACGAAGAAATAAAGTTATAATAAGTAACGGTATAATTGTTTATATTATCGTTGCTCATTTCCCGATAAAAAATTATGGCGCATTCAGAATATGGAGGGATATAAAAATGGATCCAAACGTCAAAGATATCGCGTCAGCCATACTCGCAGAGACGGGAGGATTGCTCCGGCTTCGTCCCGCGTGGGTGTCGCGTGTGTTTCTGCCGCCGGGGAAACGCCTCGGGCTTCCTGACGACGCGTACGACGTCGGAGAGCGCGGCTTTTTAACAGAGCGGTGGATAGGTTCGACCACCGAGGCGGAAAATCCCATACATACCCCGAACGAGGGGCTCAGTTTCATCGAGACGAACGACGGAACTGAGATCACGCTGCGCGACGTGGTGGAGGCTCTTCCCGCCGAGATTATGGGCGAAGACTACGCGACAATGTTCAAGGGGCTTGGCCGCCTGCCGAAAATTTTCGATAACGCGGACCGACTGCCCTTTCATATACACCAGAAGCAGGAGGACGCTGAGAAACTCGGCAAAAAATCCAAGGAGGAGTCATACTACTTTCCCCCGGGCCTCCCAATGGGGCCGCACCCCGAAACCTTCTTCGGCCTTCACCCTTTCATAGTCCGGGAGAACCGCAAAGATATCGTTGCAAAATTCCTGGAAAATTGGGAACACACCGACAAGTTCCTGGCGCTTTCGAGAGCGTATATCAACGTGCCCGACGACGGCTTCCATCTTCCGCCCGGCATACTCCACGCGCCGGGCAGCGCGCTCACGATAGAGCTTCAGGAAGACTCCGATGTGGCCGCGATGTTCCAGGGCAAGCTCGCTCACACGCTGCTCGACAAAGGAACGCTTACAAGAGACATTCCCCCGGAAGAACTGGAAGAACACGGCATGATGGCGGCGGTTAATCAGCTCGACTGGCAAGCCAACGGCGACCCGTATTTCTACGAAAATCATCATACGCCGCCGGTAATCATAGAGGGATCGATGTACGCGGGCAGCGAAGAGTGGTGGATTTTTTATAACACTAACAAGTACAGCGGGACGAAACTGATTGTCCGGCCGGGCGCCTCGCGCGTATGTGTGGACAGGGGCGCGTATAACATCCTCGTGTGGAGCGGCGAGGGAACGTTCGGCGGCTTGCCGATAAAGGGGCAGAGCCACACTCAGGACGAGATCATGGTGACCGCTTCGCGCGCGAAAACCGGCGTCGAAGTTGTGAACACCGGGGCGGAAGACCTGATGATAATCAAATTCTTTGGCCCGGAGATAAACGACGACGCGCCGGTAATCAGAAGATACTCTTAATCTACGCTCACTCCGAAGTGGTTTGTCATGCCGCTTCAAGAATTATGACGCCGTATTGCGGCGTTCGGTAGCCGATAGAATTTATTTTTGGAGGGATGGACATGACAAAGCGCGTTATCTGCACGGGAGAAATTCTGTACGATTTCATCTCAGTCGCTAAAGGAACTGGACTTGCCGGAGCGGCGCAATTCTTAAAAAAACCCGGAGGCAGTCCCTTTAACATCGCGATCGGACTTGCCCGTCTCAGGACGGACGTGGCGTTTCTCGTAAAAATCGGCGACGATGGATTCGGCGACGGTCTCAGGAATTTTCTGTCGTCTGAAAATGTCGATATGTCCTGCGTTGTAAACGGAGCCGGGTACAAAACCACGCTTGCCATGGCCGCCGTGAACGAACAGGGAAAGCCCGAGTTTCAATTTTACAGGGAGGACTCGGCGGACGTATCTCTTACTGTCGATGAACTGCCTCCCATATCGCCTCGTGAAACCTCGGCGTTCTCCTTCGGATCGATTGCCCTTGCGGACAACCCGGTCGGCGACACGATAATCCATGTGTTCGAAAAGATGAGAGCGAGCGGCGTCCTGACCGTGCTCGATCCCAACGTGAGACCTCAATACATAGAAAACAAACCAATCTTCAAAAAGAGAATGAACTATCTGATTCCGCTTGTTGACGTCCTGAAACTCAGCGACGACGATCTTACCCATATCACAGATTCGCGCGGCGTCGAGGAAGGCCTCGCAAAGCTCGACACCAATCCGGCGGGACTCGTGATAGTTACGGAAGGGGCTAAAGGCGCGCGCGCCCTGTGGAGGGGCGAGACTGTACGCGTACCGGGTCCGGAGGTGGAAGTTGCCGAGACGACGGGATGCGGCGACGCATTCATCGCGGGGATTCTCTCGAAACTTGCGCCGCTGGGGCGTTCCGGGCTTGCGGACGTATCCGTCAAATTTTTGAAGAACACGATCGAGTTTGCCAACGCCTGCGCCGCGATAGTAGCCACCCGTTACGGGGCGGCGAACGCAATGCCGCACCCGCTGGAAGTGGATGAATTTATGCAAGAGCAAAAGATGGGGCCCTATGGCGATCGGTGAGCCTCGACCAAATTCGCCGAAAATGCTGCTCGATTCGCTTTCGAGCAAACCGGCGACGAAATTCATGACGGCCGCGGGAATAGCGCTCGGTCTGATAATGCTGTACAGAGCCGCCGAGTTATTTCGCGCCGCCGAACCGGGCGGCAGAGCCGCGCTTAATTTGCTGCTCGGTCTGGTGTGCATTCTGGGTTCCCGGATAAGCCGCGGAATATATATCGCGGACATCGGAGTAGTGAGGGAGATGAGGAGTTGGGGGCGAGTCACGCGCACAGTCGCGCAATGGGAGGAAATAACGCGCGTCTCGCTGGCGTTCAGGGGCGAACAAATGATGGCGCTCTTTGAAACCGGCGTCAAAGGCTGGAAGGTTACGTTTCAAAAAAAACAACGGGACGAACTGATGGATATTCTGGATGAACTGCTGCCATCCCATATTGAAGTCAAAACTATAGAAAATCGTTAAGGATCAAACGTAAACCGAAATAATTTATTTGGAAAGGAACCGCGATGTTCGAAAAATTTATAAACATTGACTTGTCCGGGTTCTGGCATTTTTTAACAGGCCCGGTGCTTACGGTTGTGATATGGTTCGCTTTGGACTTCGCAACGAGAAAACTATTTGAGAAGAGCGCGCTGATCGATAATTTTTTCCGAGGCAAAACGAAGTTTAAGCGCATAAAGCACTTCTCTCTCCTCACGCTCCGCATACTGCTGGCGATTTACTTCATATTCATTATTCTGGATCATTTCAACATAGATTCAAAACCCGTCCTGAGTCTCCCCGCCGCCAAGTTGTGGCATTTTCTGACCGGACCGGTGCTGACTGTGGTGATATGGATTGGATTGGACTTCATAATAGGAGTGCTGTACGCAAAGAGCGCCTTTATTGAGAGGATATTTCCCACCTATGCGAGAGTGAGGACGTTCAAACAGTTGCTGCTCCAAATCTGCCGGGTTCTGCTGGGAATCTATTTCGTCTACGCTCTGCTGAGACATTTCAACATCGATCCCCGGCCTCTGCTGGCAGGTATCGGAGTAGTAGGTTTAGGTCTCTCGCTCGCAGCGCAGAATATACTGCGGGACTTCCTCACCGGTTTTTTCATAATCATTGAGGATCAATTCAACATTGGAGACGTGGTCACGATCGGGCAATACTCCGGAACGGTGGAAAGCTTCACGATGCGGGTGACCAGGCTCCGCGCAATCGACGGCAAGCTCATTATCATTCCCAACGGAAGCATCGTCGAGGTAGTGAACAGCACGAAGGATTTCGCTGTCGCTGTGGTCGACGTCAACGTATCCTACAGTTCCGACGCGAAGTCGATAATAACGATGGTGGACGAATGCGCGAGCGATGTAAGGCGAACGATGACAAACGTTATAATTGACGCCCCGAAAGTACTCGGTATAACGGCGTTCCGAGAGAACGACTTTCAGATACGCGTGTCGGCAAGGACACTGCCCGGCGAGCAGTGGCCGGTCGAAAGGGCCTTGCGAGTTGCAATAAAAGAAAAGTTCGACAAAAACGGCGTAAAAATTCCTGTCCAGCGCATAGTGGTAGACACCGCCGCGCCGCCGCGTGATAAACCTGATGAGTCGGTTCGCGCCGCGGAAGAATAAAAAAAGAGGCTTCTCCGCAAAGAGAAACCCCGTGGTTCCGCAACTGCTAAAGAGCAGATTTCGATCACTACTTTGAGAACAATTCCACGACCAGAATCTCGTTAGCGTCGATCGGTATCTCGTCGCGCTGCGGTTCCCTGGTCAGCGTTGCGCTGAACTGGTCAAAATTCTTGTCGATGTAGTTCAGATCGTAGTTGCGCAGCTCCTGAAAACATGAGCGTATGCCCTCGTTATCACGCGATTTTTCGCGAAGAGAGATCACGTCGCCCGGCTTGCATGCATACGAAGGAATATCCACTTTTTTGCCGTTTACAATGATGTGCCCGTGATTTACAAGCTGGCGGGAATGACGGATGGATCTGCCGAAACCAATGCGGTAGACGAGATTATCCAGCCTGCACTCGAGCGCTTTAAGCATTGCGGCGCCGGTTGCTTCCGCGCTCTTTTGTCCCAACCTGTAGTAACGGACGAACTGACGCTCAAGCACTCCGTAATAGGCCTTGATCTTCTGCTTCTCCATCAACTGGAGACCATACTCTGAGGTCTTTCTCCCGCCTCGTCCGCCCCTCTGCTGTGCCTGAGCGCTCACTCTTTTCAGAGCTTTGGGATGATTGTAAACATCCACGCCCAGACGGCGGCAAAGCTTAAACCGGGGCTCTCTTCTTGTTGCCATGACTACACTCCTTTACTTATATCCAGTAATATAGAGCCCCCGAAGAAACCGGCGGGCTCGTTTTATTCAGCCGATAGATATTATCACGCTTATGCGGGAATGTCCAGCATCGGTCTCGCGAAAATCGAATTTCCGGCATTATTCTTATCCTGTATTTCAAAACCAAAATTATTTGACCACAAACCGTGCGGCGATTTGAAATTTGCATAACTACGTTCGATAATGTTCCCGCGAACCCTGGATATTCCCCCAATGTTCGCGCCGTCTTCGCCTGAATCCGAGAACATTTGCGCCATGGCTTTCGAAGCCGTGGCGGAAGCGGACGCCGCAACGGCCAAATCCTGTCCCGATGGGCTTCCCGTGGCCATCGCCGCGTTTATTACCTGACGCGCGTTCCGCAACGCCTCCTCCGGGTCGTTTGTGGCGGGCGTATTAATGGAAACAGACCCGCCCGTTATATATCGTTTTCCGTCCGGACCGGTCGTGTATGTATACTGTATCGGACCGCCGAATCTTCCGGCCGCCGCCTTGTGGGCGTTTTCGTGAGCGATGACCTCGCGCTCGGTCTGCTGGAGACGCGCTATCTCGGCGGCATTTGGATCAGCCCGTGAATCGGTCGGCCCGTTTGAAGCGCTTTGCGGCGCCCTGTATTTGATATTGTCGGGTTTGTCCGAAAATTCTTTCTCGGTTTTGACAGTCACTTCCGCGCCAACAATATAGCGCGCGCCGTCTGAACCTATCGCATATTTGTATGTGGTGTGAGATGCGCCGGCGGAAGATGCTTTAAGCGCCTGTTCCTGCGACAGGACATCGCGCTCGACCCGCGCCATGGAGTCCGACGCCCTGCGCAGCATTACGGCGTCGCTTGCTCTGGACAACAACGAAACTCCGTTCATTCTTCCGCCTCCTTATAAAAAGATTTTACCATATTTTTGCAGCCGCTATCAATTATTCCGTCTTTATTTTTTTCTTCAATTCCGCGAGCGCGGCGGCTTGCCGCGGAAATGTCCGCCGGGCCGCGTCTCTCAAATATTGATTACATTGCCTACGGAAGCAATTCTTTCCGTTATGCCGTACATATCAATAATTGTCCCAACCGCCGGTTTGTCTTCAAGCCCGTAGTAGTTTACGCAAGTGCCGCAGGTGAAAATTTCCGTTCCTTTCTGTTCCAGCTTTTTCAGATCTTCAATTGCGCCGCTTCCGCCGGAAGTCAGAAAAGCGCCGGAATTTAAGAAAATCACAAAATTCGGCGGAACGAATAGTTCCGTAAGCGAATAAATAAAACCTTTGATTAAAATTTTTCCGAGTTCTTCCGCTCCTTTTCCCATCGTATCGCTGCTTATGACCACGCCAAATTCTTCTGATTTCGTTCCTTTTTGAAAAATTCGGGATTTTTCGCCCTCGCTCTTTTGCGCTGTAATATTTTTCCCGTCCCTGGCAATGAAAACCTCGTAGGAATCTTTTGCGTTTTCGATGTAAGAAAAACCGAATCCGTATCCATTCGCCATTTTTTTGAGATTTTGAACGGAGGCTATATTATCCACTTTTATCAAAACGCTGTCCGTATCTTGCTCAGCCAGCGCCTTCTTCGCCTCGACAACAGGGATGGGGCATGGCTTTCCCAAAACGTCAATAGTTTTCATTTCACTCACTCCCGCCCGCGTATTAAAAAAGTATAACGTTTTTTTCTCTTTTTACAATTTCGCCGATGATTCGGGCGGCAGGCTCGTCCTCTCGTATTGCCGCCAGCAGGTAATCCGATTGTTCGGGAGCGACGCTTACTAAAAGTCCTCCTGAAGTCTGCGGGTCAAACAGCAATTCCTGAAGCGCGAAAGGCAAGCCGCTCACGTCGGTCTTGCCCGACAGACAGCTTCGGTTTCTTTGTCCCGCCGCCGTTATAAGAAATTCTTCGGCATACTGATATGCTTCCTCAAAATACGGGATCGCGTCCGGATAAATCACAATAGATACTTTGTCCGACGCCATTTCCAACGCGTGCCCCAGCAAACCGAAGCCCGTTATATCCGTACAGGCGCTTATGCAAAATCCTCGCATCTTTTCGGCTGCGTACTTATTGAGCCTTTCCATTGAAGCGACAACCTTTTGGATCGCATCGGGGCTTGCGGTTTCCGCGCGAAGCGCCGAAAGGATAATACCGGTTCCCAAAGGTTTTGTTAAGATCAGCTTATGTCCGGTTTCCGGCGTGTTGTTTCTGATTATCTTATCGTTTTCGATAATGCCGGTCACCGCCAGGCCATACTTAGGCTCCTTATCGTATATCGAGTGTCCTCCCGCGAGCGCGGCGGGCGCTTCCATCACTTTTTCCGCGCCGCCGGTCAAAATTTCCCTGAGGATACCCATGTCCATAGACTGCGGGAAACAGACGAGGTTTAACGCTGTTACGGGTTTTCCTCCCATCGCGTAAATATCGCTCAGCGCATTTGCCGCGGCAATCCTGCCGAATGTTTTCGGGTCGTTTACCACAGGCGGGAAAAAATCCGCTGTGGTAACTAAAGAGTATTTTTCGTTAATTTTATAAACTGCCGCGTCGTCGGAAGAATCATAGCCGACAATTAAGTTTTCGTCGTAAAAACCCGGCAGGCCGCTTAACAGTTTTGAAAGTTCGCCCTGACTTATTTTCGCGCCGCATCCTCCGCTTGTGCAGTTATTCAGCAGTAAATCCGGTTTTTGTTCCATGAAAATGCTCCTGTTTTTTATTTCAGTATAGTAATATTGCCCGCTTTCCTTTATTCTCGAAAAAAGGCTGATTTCGTCAATATATATATCCGCCAGCGCATCGAGCGCGCGTCGCGCCGTATCATTATCCATCCGAAGGCAGATCCCGCAGCCCGCGCCTATTTGGGCCGGCAGGGGAAGCACGCTTACCCGCAGGCTTTTTTCCAGCAGGCATTGTTCAGCTTTTATCGCGGCGTTCGTGTTCTTGAATGTAATTATATACTCCATTTTCGCCCGTTCAATGATTTCACGACGTCCTTTACCGCCGAAACGCCCTTTTGAATTTCGTCTTCGGTGTTGAAATACGAAAACGAGAATCTCACCATGCCCGTATCGACCAGGCCGAATCGCTTATGCAGCAACGGGGCGCAGTGGTTTCCCGCGCGAACCGCGATGCAATAGTCCTCCCAAAGCCGTTCCGCCAGTTCCGATGAAGAGAGCCCGGCGACATTGATTGAAACTATGGGCAGCCTGTCTTTTGAGGAAAAATCGCCGTAAATTTTTATACGATCAAGATTTTTTATTCCATCATAAAACATCGACATTAGCCGCGTATTTTTAGCATGGATAACGTCTATGCCGGTTTCATTGATAAAGCGAACGCTCTTCTGCAATCCGTATATGCCGTGGCTGTTTAAAGTCCCCGCCTCGAAAATATCCGGCATATCCCTTGACTGAAACCTTTCGAAGCTGCCGGTTCCCGCGCCGCCGGTCTTTACGATATCAAAATCAAATCTGCCGCGAGCAATCGCGCCGCCCGTTCCCTGCGGGCCGAATAATCCTTTGTGGCCGCTGAAACAGAACACGTCGGCCATATTTACTTCGACCGGAACGACGCCTAATGTTTGAGAAATATCCAGAATCATCGTTATTTGATTGGACTTGCAGACCTCGTAAAATTTTTCGACGTCGGTGATATTACCGGTCACGTTGGAGCCGTGCGTGCATATCAAAAATTTTACGGAGGGCCTGAGTAATTTTTCGAAGGAATCAACCGGTAGGTTGCCGTTATCGTCGCAGTCAATAAAACTTAAGTCACAGCCTTTGAGATACAAAGGGCGCAATACGGAATTATGCTCCGTTACCGTGGTAATCGCGGAATCTTCTTTCCTGACAAGCCCGCCGATTACCAGATTTAAGCTTTCTGTGGCCGAAGACGTGAAGGCGACGCGCAAAGGGTCTTCGAGCCCTATGAGTTTTGCGATTTCCGCGCGTGTTTGGAAAATTTCGCGGTTTGCCAGCAGGGCCGGATCATAAAAAGAACGTCCGGCGTTACCGAAACGATTCACCGCGTAAGCGACGGCTTCCGCAACTTGCGGGGGTTTTCTTATGGTCGTCGCGCTGTTGTCGAAATATATCATAATAACGGGATATCCGGTCACGCGCCCCGGTTATTTTGGGGCGCATCATCCGCGGCGTCTATCGTATCAAAAGTCAGAGTAAAACTGAACTTCGCGCCGACTCCGAGCATACTTTCAATCGAAAGTTTCCCGCCCATAAGTTCAACGATCTTTTTTGTTAAAGCGAGCCCGGATCCTTTGCCTTCGTCTTTGCGCGCGGCCTCGGATTCCCCCTGCATAAATCCGCTTATCTGCTCGGACGTCATGCCGATGCCGCTGTCTTTTATAATAAAATGCATCGTGACGATTTTTTCGCCCGCATTTTTTATTTTCGCATGAACTTTGATCGTGCCTGTGTTCGTAAATTTTACGGCATTTGAGAGGAGGTTCAAAAAAACCTGACGGAGTCTATCGGGATCACCCAACGGCGTCCCGCCTGTGAACGGTTCAACGTAAAAAAACAGCTTAATCCCTTTTTCGACGGCTTTCGGCATTATTAACGTCCGGCAGCCGGCAATCAGTTCATTCAGGTCAAAAGGAACGCGCCGCTCAATTTCGCCGGATTCTATTTTCAAATTATCCAGCATATCGTCGATTATCTCCAACATCCAGTCCGCGTTTGTTTGGATTTTGTCCGGATAGTCCGCTTTGACTTTACCGCCCCGCGCGGTAGCCTGCCGCAAAGGCGCATGGCGCCTGTTTTTTAATAAGATAAACAACAGAATAAATACAAGCAGAATAAGGACAATGGTTCCGATAAGCCACGGACGCCGCGCTTCGACCATTATTGAGCGGTAGTCAAAAACTCTGTTTTTCCAATCATTCGAGATTTTTTCCGCGTCGATAATTTTAAGCGCCTTATCTATTATTGAACATAAAATGACTTCGTCTTTATTAAACCCAAAAGTAGATTTCTGAATGTAATTATCGAACACTATATTGGCTTTGTATCCCGTAAATCCCTGAAAATTCGTGAGAGCAAAAAGATTGCCCGCGCTTGACATTACCAGATCCAGCTCTCCCCGGCCTAAAGCGTCGACGGCGTCTCTTATGTCGTCAAATTCGACTATTCCGCCATGATTTGGAAACCATCGCATGAACGCTTCTTTTTCGGCGGTATTCCCGATAACCCCTACCGTTAGATTTTTAACCTCATTGAAGCTGAAATTACGCTGATCAAATCTGGAAATGAGCGTAAAATATTCCGCGCTAAGCGTTGTCTTGGGCCAAATAAACCGACCGCCGGACGCCTCGGCGCGGATTAGCTCAGTGATAAACGCCGCTTGTCCGCTTTCAACCATTTCCAATAAATCGGGCAGTTTTATGGGCTCATCGCCGTGCGCGCGCTCAAAAGAAATCCGCGCGAGCGCCTCTATTTCGTCTAACAGTTTAAAAGCTATCCCCTGCCAGCTTTCTTCATGCGCGTTATAGAAACTCATCGGATAATTTTGATATTGAGCCGCGTACCGTATCACCGGGTTGTTTTGTATATACGCCCGCTCATCCTCTGTCAGACGCGAAAAAAACGTATGCCGCAAATACTCCCTTTGCCCCTGGCTGTACAGATCTAAGAGAAAAGTAAAAGCGCCGTTTTGAAGCGCTTTTTGCGCAACCGTTATGATCGGCTCGAGCTCGGAGTTTTGCGCCGATAAGGAAACGGATTCGCAAATCAACGGAAAATAATCCGATATGACCGCGTCGTCATATAGTATAAAAGATATCTCAGTCCCGCCCGCGCAAAAAAAGGCGTCGGCATTTCCGTTTTTCAGAACCCGATACGCTTGCTCGCTGTCATTAACAAAAACGACTTCAAAAGAACCATATCCGAACGTCGATATGATTGCGTCGGCCGCGAAAGAATTGTTGACGAACGCCAGGCGAAACTGGCGCGACTCGGCTATTTTTAAAAACGATTCGCTTCCTTTGATTCTAACCATTTTAATATTACGTTCGGCCACGGCGTCCGTCATGTAATATGATCCGCTTTGTTTTGCGCCGAACGTTTTCTCAAATGTAAAATCGACCTCCGCGTTTTCCAGGCTTTTGACCAATTCAGGCAACGGATAAAGCGCGGGTATAAATCGAATCCCGAACAATTGGGTAAGCCACTCGCAGAACAGGGCGACAAATCCGCCAACCTCGCCGTCATGCTTCATGAAAGCCTCTGTGCTCAAAACCGCTCCGAAAATAAATTCAGGATTTTTTTCATTTAACGCCTCAATCGCTCTGATTTCGTCATCAGTTACGCCGGGAATATCCCTGAATGAAGCGCTCTGAATCATCTCGTCGGACTTTTGGCCCGCGGATAAACCACAGGCCAAAAGCGAAACTAACAGAAGGACGGCGGCCGGGCGGATAATTCGATTTATTTTCCGCATATTAAAAACCCGAGATCCGCGGGCTTTCAAAGCCGCAAGGCGACCTCTTCGAGTTCCATTACGTCGATTTTTTCCCTGAGCCACCCAACCAAGTCAGCATCCATTTCGTAACTGAAACGCTCTAATTCTTCCATAGCTTCTTCAATGCCGGACATGTCATACGACTGGCAGCATCTTTTCAGTTTTGCCAATACTTCGCTGTCGGGAGCATGTGCGAGGGGAGCTTCGTGTTCCGAGTCATATACGTCAAGCCATGCGTTAATATCGCGCATCAGTTGTTCCGCGTCTTTCAAACAAGGATCCAGAAGCGTCAAAAATTTGTCAAAATCACCGATTCTGGCTGAGGATTCCATCTCGGCGATCATCGTCCTCAATTGTTCGGCGCCTATACTTGCGCAGCTGCCTTTGAGACCGTGCGCGTTGATGACATTGTCCGGAAGCGTCTCCAAAGTTACGCCGCGCAGTTTGTCCAGAATTACCGGCGTATGGGTGGCGAAAGACCGCAGGAGGGAAATATAAATATCCATTTCGTCATCGTAGAGGGCAAGAGCTTTTTCCACGTCCAGCCCAGGTATATCAATGGAAACTCCGTCTTCTTCAGCAGAGGGATTGCCCTCGCCGGATTCGGACTCATCCTCCGACCCTGTTTCCATTTGACCGCGCACCCATTTTTTAAGTACGGAGTCCAGCAGCATCAGGTCAACAGGCTTGCATAAAAAATCCTGAAAACTATTCTCCAGGAACATCTTTTCGGCTCCCTGCACGGCGTTTGCCGTAAGAGCGATAATCGGCACATTCTTCGCATAATCCGTTTCGAGGGCGCGGATTGCTTTAACTGTTTCTATGCCGTCCATCCCGGGCATCATGTGATCCATGAATATGGCGTTGTAATATTTTTTTCCGCCGCGTATCCGGTCGATTGCCGCCTGCCCGTCCGTAAGGCAATCAACCTGCAAATTATATTTTCGCAGCAAACCTTCCGTTACGTCCAGGTTGTTTCGCATGTCGTCGACCACCAACACGCTCACGCCGCTCAAATCGGCTCTCACAAGCTTGTTGGAAGCCCGCCGCTTCGTTTCGCTGAAGCTGAAGTTACGCAGGCTTTCGGTGATCGCCGCGCCGATTTTCGTGTCATTGACAAAACCCTGCCGAAAACGCACGCGGAATGTACTGCCCTCGCCGTATTTACTTTCCACGGTCACGCTGCCGTCCATCATCTCCGCCAACCGCCGGGTAATGGACAAACCAAGCCCCGTGCCTTCGGTTTTGTGATTCGCTCTCGCGTCGGCTTGGTAATAATCGTTGAAAAGTTCTTTTAAGTTTTCCTCGCGTATGCCCTTGCCCGTGTCTTTCACAGATATATCCATCCATACGTCGCCGCGGTCGCGTTCAAATTTCACGATCAAGTCAACCGTTCCCTCGTTTGTGTACTTCACGGCGTTGCTGAGCAGGTTGTAAATTATCTGCCTGACGCGCAGTTCGTCGCCATTCAGCGAAATCGGCAGATTTTCGTCGATATTCAGCTTAAAGTCAATCGGTTTTTCGCCTATGTATGTTTTCAGCAGAACAATGAGGTCATTGAGCAGGCTGGGCACGTGGTAATCCGCGGAAATAAGCGTAAGTTTGCCGGATTCGATTTTGGATATGTCCAAAATGTCATTTACGATGGAGAGCAGCGTGCCGCCGGCATTACCGACGCTCAGGAGGTTTGCCTCAAGATTGGCGGATAAGCCGCTTTCCTCCAGCATAAGGCTCGTGAGGCCAATTATCACATTGAGCGGCGTCCGCAGTTCATGGCTCATGTTGGTAAGAAACGTGGTTTTGGAATGTGATGCGGCCTGCGCGGCTTCAAGCGCCGCCTCCAGTTCCCGCTGGAGCTTTACGATTTCAGTCACGTCATTCGTGCTTCCAACGACGCCGATCACCTTGCCCGCGCCGTCGTACATCGGCGTTGCGTGTGTGTGGAGTACGTTACCGTCTATTTCGCTGCTCCAGTCCTGCTTGCCTTCGTGGAAGGTTTTTTTCGCGTTCTCGACAATTTCGACATATTTGCTGTTTCCCCGCAAGGTTTCGATGTTCTTCCCAATCACAAACTCGGGCGTAATTCCAATATTTTTAAGAAACAGCCCGTTAAACGAGGTAATAACGCCGGCGTTGTCAATACTCCAGATAATCCCTCCGTAGTTATTGACGATGGCCTCCATCTTGGTGAGGGTCATTTGCATGTTGTGCGCATATTGCTCTATGGAGCGGATTTGATTGACAATCTGTAATTGATTCCGCACCCTTGATTTTACAATCCTGGCGCTGAACGGTTTATGTATGAAATCAGCGGCGTCCAGAGCCAACCCTTTTTCCTCGTCTTCGACGGTATCAAGCCCTGTAATAAAAATTACGGGAATATTTTTTGTTTTCTCGGTTTTTTTCAGTATTGCGAGTACATCAAATCCGTTAATATCCGGCATGACAATATCCAGCAAAATGAGATCGGGCAAATATTTGCCGGCCATTTTAATAGCGGCCGAACCGCTCTTTGTAATATAAACGGTATGCTCCGGACTTAATATGCTGATCAGTTCCTCAAGGTTGGATTTTTCATCATCCACGATAAGTATGCTATTTTTCCTGACGCCATCCATATTCATGACCTCGCTAGATGTGTTGCCCGATTCCTCAAATAATCCGAAAATATTATACCCTTACTTCGACGCTTAAGTTACTCGCCGTAAAATATATTTTTTTTATGTAATTACGCCGCCCTCCGGCGCGGGTTCTTTAAAATCCCGGCCCTCATGGTGTTATAATTTCGACTGACACAGCCTCCCGAAGAGGCTTTGATCTTATCTGGATATGGATGATATTACGATGGGAAAAATTAAAATATCCACCTTCAACGTCAACTCACTGAGAGCGCGTCTGCCGATAGTGGAAAATTTTCTGTCGGGCGAGGACGCTCCGGACATTTTGTGCCTGCAGGAAACCAAGTGCATGGACTCCGATTTCCCCGCCGACTTCTTCACGGCCCTGGGATATGAATGCTCCTACAGGGGAATGAAATCCTACAACGGAGTGGCGATTGCCTCAAGGATGCGTCCCGACAGCGTCAGCGCGGGTTTCGACGACGGTTCCGACTCGGAACAGGATCGCGCCAGAGTGATACGCGCTGGATTCGGGAACCTGAACGTCGTCTGTACCTACGTGCCCCAGGGCAAGGAAATGACCAGTCCCGACTTCGAGTACAAGAAAAAATTTCTGCAAAGACTTCGGGCGATGTTCGAGCGGGATTACAAACTCTCGGATCTCATGCTGTGGATCGGCGACATAAACGTCGTCCCCACAGATATTGACGTGACGCATCCGGAAAATAAGCGCGACCACGTATGCGTCTGCTACGAAATTCGTGAGTCTCTTGAAAACGTTATATCGTGGGGCCTCGTCGACGTATTTCGCAAGCATCGCCCTGATCCCGGAGAATTTTCCTTCTGGGACTACAGGGTGCGCGGCGCGTTTGAAAGAAACACGGGATGGCGAATCGACCACCTGTACGCAACGCCCGCCCTTGCAGATCTGAGCTCCGACGCATATGTAGTGAGGCGTCTTCGCGCATTGGAGCGCCCGTCCGACCACACGGCGGTAACCGGAGTGTTCGATATCTGACCGGCATGGCGGAAATTCTTGCCTCGGCAACAATGCGCGCCGCTCTGGGTGAATGGGTGCAGGGGTGGATCGGCGGCAAAGAGGCTCTTGTGAGTCTGGTCGTTTCCTGGAAATCTTCGGTGGAACTCTGCGTTCCCGACGAAAATGAAATCTTCCCGCGAACCGGAGAAAATTCGCTTCGCGCGTTCGGGGCAGCCAAACGAATTTTTTCGGGAAACGACAAATCCGGGGACGTCCCGAGCGACGCGTTCATCAACGTGGTAAATCCCCTCCCCCCCGCGCGGGGCCTCGCCACGTCCACGATGGACATTGCGGGGACTTTCGCCGCCGTCGCCGCTTACACAGGCAGATCACCCTCGGACGAGGAATTGTTCTCCCTCTGCGCGGAAATTGAGCCCAGCGACGGAATAATGTTCGAGGGCCTGGCGCTCGTCGATCACATTAACGGAAAACTTATCGAGCGCCTCCCCCCTCCTCCGGACATGCACGTCGTCGCGCTTATACCTTCCCGCACGCTCAATACGGCGGACTACAGGCGGAATCCTTCCGTAATTGACGCCATACGGGCAGGCGCGCGCGCGCATGAATCGGCTTACAAAACATTCAAAAGCGGCCTTGAGAAAAACGACGCCGAACTGACCGCCAAAGGAGCCACGATGTCCGCCGAAGCGCAGCAAAAGATAATGCCGTGCGAAGAATGGGACGTCATAACCGAAACGGCCCGCATTTCGGGAGCGCTTGGCATATCCGTCGCCCATTCGGGAACGGCGTCGGGCATTCTTTACGCGCCGTCGAACAAATTCGGCGCGGACCTCGCCGAAAAAATGCTTGGAAACGCTTACGCCGATCCGCGCGCGCCGAAAGCTTCGGTGAGGCGAACCGTGGTATGCGGTGGAGGGATTTTCTCAATGAGGATGTAAATTCTTTAATTGAAAACTTTACAATAAAATATAATATTATATGTAATTATCTGATTGCGGGTTATAATTACTCACGAAAACACGCAGATTAAAAAGCAGAGCCGCGAAAAAATCAGAATTGTGGTGAACTGATGTCTGAAAACTTGTTAGAGCTCAAAAATATCAGTAAAGGATTTCCCGGCGTACTTGCGCTGGATTATGTGAGTTTTGATCTGCGGCGCGGGGAAATTCACGCGATCATGGGAGAGAACGGCGCGGGAAAGTCTACTTTTATAAAAGTTATAACCGGCGTACATGAGGCCGATGAGGGCGAAATTTTTCTGGAGGGACGCCGCGTTGAATTCAAAAACCCCCGCGATGCCCAGAAGGAAAGTATCGCCGCTATCTATCAGCATGGAACGGCTTATCCTCACCTGAGCATAACGGAGAATATATTCATCGGGCATGAGCAGGTAAAGGGCGTTTTTAAAACTATCGACTGGAATTCGCTGCACCTCCGGGCGGAGGCTTTGCTGAAGGAGTTAAGCTGCGAACTCGATCCCCGAACGACTCTGGGAGGACTCTCCGTAGCGGAAAAACAGATCGTTGAGATTGCCAAAGCTATTTCACAGGACGCCCGCATCCTGATCATGGACGAACCCACCGCGTCCCTTTCGAGAAAGGAATGCGAAAACCTGTATCACTTAACCGAAAAACTCAGGGATTCGGGAGTTTCAATAATTTTTATATCACACCGCTTCGAGGATATGTTCCGACTCGCGGACAGGGTCACGGTACTGCGGGACGGCAAATACACGGGAACCTGGGACGTGGACAAAATCTCCGACAAAGAGCTTATAAGCGCGATGGTGGGGCGCGAGATAAACCAGATTTACCCTGTCAAGGACTGCGAAATCGGCGCGGAGATTTTCCGCGCGGAGGGGTTCAGCCGGACGGGTTATTTCAGCGACGTGAGTTTTGGGGTGAGAAAGGGAGAGATTCTCGGGCTTTTCGGCCTGGTGGGCTCGGGCCGCACCGACGTGATGCAGTCCATATTCGGAATACACCCCGCCAACACCGGAAGGATATACCTCGATGGCAGGGAAATAAAAGTAAAAAACCCGCGCGAGGCGATCTCCGCCGGGATCGGTCTGCTGCCGGAAGACCGCCAGCATCAGGGGCTTATACTTCAATGGGAGATATATAAAAACATCACCATTTCAGGGCTGAAGGAATTTACGGAACATAGCGTGATGAAACCCAAGGCGGAGCGCGCCCGGGCCAAAACGCTGGGTGAAAAAATCGCTCTCAAAGCCGTGACCGTGTTCGACAAGGTGAGTTCCCTGTCGGGCGGTAATCAACAAAAGGTCGTAATCTGCAAATTGCTGAACCTGGATCTGAAGGTGCTTATACTCGACGAGCCGACAAAAGGCGTGGACGTCGGCGCGAAAAGCCAGATATACGAGATAATGAACGCCCTTGCCGCGCAGGGCTACGGCATCGTGATGATCTCCAGCGATATGCCGGAGATACTCGGGATGTGCGACCGTATAATCGTCATGCACGAGGGCAGGGTGACCGGCGAGTTCAAACGCGGGGAGGCGAAGCAGGAAACCCTGCTCGCGGCCTCGATGAACATCGATGAAAGACGCGCGGCAGGCTGATGAATAAGAGGCTGTTATCACAGAATATCCACGAGATATGCCTGTTCGGGGTGATAATGCTGCTCGCGTTTTTTATCAACGTCCGAAGCGGCGGTAATTTCCTGACGGCGAGGAACATCAGCGATATGTTCATCGAAACGTCCATACTCGCCATTCCGACCATGGGCATGATGTGCGTGATCATAGCGGGCGGCATAGACCTCTCGGTCGGTTCCACGATGGCCCTGGCCGGAATGGTCGGAACGACGATGCTCAAAAACAGTCTGATGCCGGACGGCTCGGGCTTACATCCGGCGGCTGTCATAGCGGTCGCGGTGTGCGTGGGCGCGGTATGCGGCGCGATAAACGGCTTGACCGTATCGAGACTGAACGTACTGCCCATTATCACCACGCTTGGAACCATGAGCATTTACCGGGGGATCACGTATCTGGTCAGCGGAGGTTCGTGGGTGCTTCAACAGAATATGACCGCGGAGTTCAGGAGCGTCGCGACGGGTAATATCATGGGCGTCAACAACCTTATTTGGATCGCGCTCGTGATATTCGCAGTAAATTTTTACTTCCTCGGATATTCCCGCACCGGCAGAAAGATATACGCGGTAGGCAACAGCGAGGAGTCGGCGTCCGTAAGCGGGATAAACACCAAGTCGGTCAAGATGCTGTCCTACGTCATAAACGGCGCCCTGTCGGGGCTTGCCGGCATACTTTTCGTATGCAGGTTCGCGGCGGCGCAAGGCGAGAGCGCGACCGGCTACGAACTGAACGCCATCGCGGCGTGCGTCCTCGGCGGCGTGAGCATATCCGGTTGCGCGGGCAAAGTACACGGCGCGTTGATGGGCGCGATCCTGTTCGCTATGCTCAACAACGCTCTCCCCCGCCTTCAGATAT
>Ga0099364_10005327_pt1 | contig 19133 bp, 13 predicted proteins | sample TergutTh196P3_FD_73070 | JGI IMG/M metagenome (GOLD analysis project Ga0099364, IMG submission 73070) | Microcerotermes parvus P3 segment gut microbial communities from Pointe-Noire, Republic of the Congo - Th196 P3 | ecosystem: Host-associated > Arthropoda: Insects > Digestive system > Gut ...
CCCGGGCCTGGCCCAGTCCGCCCGCCCGGCGTGAGCGGTGTGCCCGGCGTGGGCGTGGCAGAGGGCCGCGGCCAGGGCATCGGCCGCGTCCGGGGCCAGGGGTTCGTGATAGTCCAGAAGCCTGCCCACCATAAAGGCCACCTGATCTTTCCCGGCCTGGCCGTAACCGGTCACGGCGTTCTTGACTTCACGGGGGGCGTATTCAAAAATTTCCGCGCCCGCCTGGGCGGCGGCCAGGAGCAGAACCCCCCGGGCCTGGGCCAGGACCACGGCCGAGCGGATGTTCCGGCCCGTAAACAGGGTTTCAACGGCCACGGCCTCGGGGGGCCATTCGGACATGATTTTCATGAGCCCCTCATGGAGATGGAGGAGGCGGCGGGGCAGGGCCCAGGCCGGAGACGGGGAGAGGCGGCCGGAGGCCACCAGGGCCGCTCTCCGGTCCCCGGCCCGGATAAGGCCGTAGCCGGTGTGGCGGGAGCCGGGGTCCAGTCCCAGAATGAGGGGCATTATTCCAGGCCGGCCGCGGCTTCATCCGAGAAGTCGAGGTTGCTCCAGACCTTCTGGACATCGTCTAGGTCGTCCAAGGCGTCCAGGAGCTTCATGGCCCCGGACAGGGCCTTGCCCTCCAGTTCCAGGCTGGTGGCGGGTATGAAGGCGATTTCGGCGCTCTGGCATTCCAGGCCGGCCTTCTCAAAGGCGGTCTTGACCGTCTCCAAATCGGCCGGGGCGGTGTGGACCTCCACGGCCTCGCCCGAGGCGGTGATGTCTTCGGCTCCGGCTTCCAAGGCTATTTCCATGGCCTGGTCGTAGGTGACGCGGCCGTCATCAAAGAGGAGCGAGCCTTTTTTGGCGAACATCCAGGCCACCGAGCCGGGCTCACCCAGGTTGCCTCCATACTTGCTGAATACATGGCGCACTTCCGAGGCGGCCCGGTTTTTGTTGTCGGTCAGCACCTGGAGCAGCACGGCCGCTCCGCCGGGAGCATAGCCTTCATAGTAAATTTCCTCGTAACTTACGCCCTCAAGTTCCCCAATGCCGCGTTTTATGGCCCGGTCTATGTTGTCCTTGGGCATATTGGCGCCCTTGGCCGTCATCAGGGCCGTGCGCAGCCTCGGGTTGCCGTCGGGGTCGCCGCCCCCCTCGCGGGCGGCCACGGCTATTTCCTTGATGAGCCGGGAAAAGAGCTTGCCGCGCTTGGCGTCGGCCGCGCCCTTTTTGTGCTTTATGGTGCTCCATTTATTGTGTCCGGACATGGGGACTCCTTGGTTCGTCAGGGCCCGGCGGCCGGCCGGGCGCCTTGAAGGGCCGCATCGAGTATTTCGATGTCGGCGGAACGTATCAGGTCCTGTATTTTGCGGTCAAGAACCTCTTCCAGTTTTCGGGCGGCGATGAATTCAACCAGTTCCGGCCTTAACCTGTCGAAGGTCTCCACCCCGGGGGGGCGGCGGCCGGTGACCTGGACCACATGGAAGCCCAGCATGGTTTCCAGAAGGCCGGTGTGAGCGCCCACCTGGAGTTTCCAGACCTCCGACTCTATGGCCGGCAGGTTCTGGCCCCTGACAAACCAGCCCAAATCGCCCCGGTTTTCGGGATCGGCGTTGACCTCGGCGGCCACTGTTCCAAAATCCTCGCCCGCGGCCAGCCGTTTCAAAGCCGCTTCGGCCTTGGCCCGGGCCTGGTCCTTGGCCGATGGGGGGGCCAGGAGGGAGATGCCGACCAGAATCTGGCTCAAGCGCAGCATCTCGTCATTCCGCAACAGGTCCAGGTTGGCTTGGTAGAAGGCCCTGGCTTCTTCCTCGCCGACCTTTATCTCAGACAGAAATTCATTGGCCTGCCATTTTTTCAGGGCCATGTTTTTTTGGAGCTGTCTTTTGAGGTCTTCCTCGGTGGAGCCGTAACGGTCCAGCACCTGGTAGATAATTTCCGGCTCGTCGAAATCCTTTCTGTAAAGGGCCAGGGCCTGGGCCAACTCCTCCTCGTCCGGGGCGTAGCCCAGCCGCAAGGCCTCCTGGCAGGCCAGCTCCAGGATAATGAGGTTGCGGAGCTGTTCCGTCTCCAGGGTGAGCATCCATTCTTCCGGCATCCCGGCCTCGCCTTCATCCCTTTCGGCATCTCCCAGGGGCCAGTCGGCGGTGGCGGCCAGGTCCACCTGGCTGGCCAGAAGGCGGCGGGTGATGGGCTCGCCGTTGACCCTGGCCACGGCTTCCGACCATGAGGGGTCTTCAAGGCCGGTTTCGGGGAAGGGCCAAGGCCCGGCCGGGCTGATTTCAGCCGGAACGCTCCCGGCCGGGCCCGTTTCGGGCGGGGCGGTTTCCCCCGGCCCGCAGGCGGCCAGGGCCAGGAGGAAAAACGGGAGCAATAGCCGGCTCATTGGCGGCCCCAATCCACCGCGCCGCCAGGACGGGGCCGGACGGCATCGCCCGGCGGCGGAGGCGGGCTCTGCCCGGCCCCGGCCGGCCCCGGCGAGACCTGGGGCGGCCGGGCCGCCGGACGCGGGGGGGGTTGGGGCGGCCGGGCCGGAGCCGCGGGGGGCGCCGCCGGGCGGACCCTGGGCATCAGCCGGTTGTTGAGGGCCACGGCCGTGGTCATGGCCACATGGCCGGAGAGGACTTCCCGGTCGGCATAAAGGCGGCTGATTTCCTGGTGCAGCTGGTCGTTGGACTGGCGCAGCTTGGCCAGCTCGGCCGCAAGCGCCTCTTTTTGGCGCCGGGCCCGCTCGAATTCGTCATCGTTCACCAGGCACCCCGAAAGAAAGAGAGCCGCCGCCATGACCAGACAAAAGGGTCGCATGAAACCAGTTTCCTCCAATTTGAAGCTCAATACTGAAAATAGATGAAGGGCAGCACCCCGGCCGGCCCGAGCTTCAGGATTACCACCACCCAGAAAGCCCCCCACAGGGCCAGGGCCGGCGCGGAAAAGCGGCTCTGGAACTTGAGAAAGGCCTCCCGGATGCCGGCGCCTGTCAACTGCATGAACAGGGTCAGGCCGATGACCAGCCAGACCTGCCAGGGGGCGCCGGCCCCGGGACGGCTGAAATCCACCGCCGCCCGGACTATTTCCCAGGCCCGGAGGCTGTCTTCAGCCCGGAAGAGAATCCAACTGAAGCTGACGAAATTGAAGGTGACCAAAAAGCCGCACATGGCCCAAAAGAAGCGGAAGCGGGGCGGCTGCCTCTGCCAGTCCCGGAACCGGACGCCTCCGGGGGCCAGGTTGAGCCTGCGGCGGCGGTCATGGAAAAAATGGCTGATGATCAGGCCGAAACCGTGCAGGGCCCCCCACAACAGGTAACGGAAATGAGCCCCGTGCCACAGGCCGCCCAGAAGCTGGGTCAGGAAAAGGTTCAGCCGTTTGGAACCGCGCCGGCTGCCCCCCAGGGGAATGTAGAGATAATCCCGGAGCCAACTGGAGAGGGAAATATGCCAGCGGCGCCAAAAATCCCTCAAATTGGTGGCCATGTAGGGCGAATTAAAGTTCACCCCCACATTATACCCCAAAAGCAGGCCAATACCCAAGGCCAAATCGGAATAACCGGAAAAATCCAGGTAGATCTGGGCCGAATAGCCGTAGACGCCGGCCAGGATGCCCGGCGCGGAGAATACTTCCGGCACCTGGAAAACCTGGCGGACTATGTTTTCCGAGACATAGCTCGAAAGGGCCACTTTCTTGAACAGGCCGGAGAGGATAAGGACCACGGCCAGGTTAAAGTGGGCCGGGTCGAACCTGAGCGAGCGCATCTGGGGAATCAGGTGGGCCGGCCGCTGAATGGGCCCGGAGAGCACGGTGGGGAAGAAGGAGACGAAGTTCAGGGTGGTCAGGAAATCCGGCCTGGGCCATTCGGGGTTGCGGTAGTGGTCTATGGCCAGGGAGAGGCCCTGGAAGGTGAAAAAGGACAGCCCGATGGGGTAGATTACCTCCGGCAGCTCCAGGCTGGCCAAAAGGAGCGGCTGGAGCCCCATCTGCTCCAGAAGGTTCAGGCCGAATTCGTAATACTTGAAGAAGAAGAGGACGGCCAGGCAGAAGAACACGTTCAGGGCCAGGCCGAATTTGCGCCAGGAGGGCCGGTCCTCCTGGGCCAGAAAGGCCACGGTGGTCCAGTTGGCCAGGGCCACGATGAACAGAAGGGGCAGAAAGCGGGGGGCGCCCAGGCCGTAGAAAGTCAAGTTGGCCAAAAGGAGGAAGGGCGGGTAAAGAATGGAGGAGGCCTGAAGGCGCCAGTTCAGGACCAGGACCACTCCCAAAAAAACCGCGAAATCCAGGCTGGTGAAAAACATTGGCTGATTATGGGCGCTGACTTTCAGGAAAACAAAAAGCCCCGGACCGTAAACGTCAGGGGCTTTGGAAAATCCGCCGGGCAATTGGAGGCGGCAGGCGGATTTGAACCGCCGAATAACGGTTTTGCAGACCGTCGCCTTACCACTTGGCTATGCCGCCCCAAACCGTCAATTCTCTAAATATAAGGTAAAAAACGGCCGAAGTCAACCCACCCGTTTTTGCTCATTTGACCCTTGCCGGAAAATCAGGTAAAATGTCAGATTCCGGTGAAAGCACAACGGCCTTCAGCAAGAGGCTTGAAGGCCCCCGAACCCGAAGTGAGGCCGCCAAGATTCATGATCCTGACCATCAACCCCCAAAACCCCCAAGGCCGGCTCATCCAGAGGGCCGTGGAAATCCTCGCGGACGGCGGGCTTATCATCTATCCCACCGATACCCAATACGGGCTCGGCTGTGATCTGACCCAGAAGAAGGCCGTGGAAAAGGTCTACCGCCTCAAGAAGCGCGACCCCAAAAGCCCCTTCAGCTTCCTCTGCTCCGGCCTCACTGACATAGCCCGATACGCCAAAGTCTCCAATTTCGCCTATCGCACCATGAAGCGCCTGCTGCCCGGGCCCTACACCTTCATCCTTGACGCCACCCGGCTGGTGCCTCAGCTCATGCTGACCAAGCGCCACGAATGCGGCGTCCGGGTGCCGGACCACGCCATACCCCAGGCCCTGGTGACCGCCCTGGGGCGGCCCGTAATCAACACCTCCGCCGCCTTGGACGACCGCCCGCTCCCGGCCGACCCCGGCGGCTTGGAGGAGCTTTTCAAAAACCAGGTGGACGCCATCATCATCGGCGGCCCCGTCCCGGGCCGGCCTTCCACCATCATCTCCCTCATCGGCGACGAGCCGGCCGTCCTGCGCGAAGGCGCCGGCCCCTGGCCGGTCTGACCTGACAAGAGGCCGACCCCATGCTGGATTTGAAATATGTGCGCGACAATCTCGATGAAGTGGACCGGATGCTGGCCGGCCGCGGCATGAATGAAGCCGACCGGCGCGGGCTTTTGGGCGGCTTTAGGGATTTAGACCGGAAGCGCCGGGCCCTTTTAGGCGAGGTTGAAGCCCTCAAGGCCCGCCGCAACCAGGTCAACGAGGAAATAACCGCCCTGAAAAAAAGCGGCCGGCCGGCGGAGGAACTCATTGAGAGGATGAAGGGCGTCTCCGCCCGGATAAAGGAGCTGGACCCGGCCCTGACCCTGGTCGAGGAGGAGGAGCGGGCCCTGCTCCTGACCATCCCCAACCGCCCTGACGACAGCGTGCCCGTGGGGACGGAAGCCGCGAACATGGAGGTGCGGCGCTGGCTGGAGCCGCCCCAGTTCCCCTTTACGCCCAAAAATCATTGGGAACTCGGAGAAAACCTGGGCCTGATGGATTTCGCCAGGGCCGGCAAAATTTCCGGCAGCCGCTTCGCCGTCCTGGCCGGAGACGCGGCCCGCCTGACCCGGGCCCTGATGAACTTCATGCTGGAACTCCACGCCGGCCGCCACGGCTACCGGGAAATCTGGCCGCCCTGCCTCATAAATTCCGATTCCATGCGCGGCACCGGGCAATTACCGAAATTCGCCGGGGACTCCTTTAAAATTGAAGGCGCCGACTACTGGCTGGCCCCCACCGCCGAGGTGCCCGTGACCAACCTTCACCGCGACGAAATCCTGGAGGCCGGGCAGCTCCCTTTGAGCTACACCGCCTATACCCCCTGCTTCCGGGCCGAGGCCGGCGCGGCCGGGCGCGATACCCGGGGGCTTATCCGCGTCCACCAGTTCGACAAGGTGGAGCTGGTCAAGTTCACCCGCCCCGAAGATTCCCGGGCCGCCCTGGAACAGCTGACCCGCGACGCCGAAGAAGTCCTGAGGCGGTTGAAGCTGCCCTATAGGGTAATCTGCCTGGCCACCGGCGACCTGGGCTTTTCCTCGGCCAAAACCTACGACCTGGAAGTATGGCTGCCCGGCCCCGGCCTGTACCGGGAAATTTCCTCCTGCTCCTGTTTCACCGATTTCCAGGCCCGCCGGGCCAATATCCGCTTCCGCCGCGCTAAAGGCGCCAAACTGGAATTCGTCCACACCTTGAACGGCTCCGGCCTGGCCATAGGCCGCAGTCTGGCCGCCATTCTGGAAAACTATCAGAACCCCGACGGCACGGTCACGGTGCCCGAGGCCCTGCGCCCTTTCATGGGCGGGCAGGAACTGATAAGCCGCGCCCAATAATCAATAAAATCAAGATTTAATTTGGAATTGGAATTAAGCCGCCGGCTGTGATAAAATTGCCTGGAAAAGAGTCGCGTAAAACTAGGGGAACCTGATGAGCCGTCCGAGATTCAACCGGAAAGACCAGGCCTCGGTCAACACCCTGCGCCTTCTGGCCGTTGACATGGTCGAAGCGGCCAAGAGCGGCCACCCGGGGCTGCCCCTGGGCGCGGCGCCCATGGCCTATGTGCTGTGGAGCCGCTTCTTGAAGCACGACCCGGAAGACCCCCTCTGGCCGAACCGCGACCGCTTCATCCTCTCCCCCGGCCACGGCTCGGCCCTCCTTTACGCCTGGCTGCACCTGGCCGGTTACGGATTGAGCCTGGAAGACCTCAAAGCCTTTCGCCAATGGGGCAGCCTGACCCCCGGACATCCCGAATACGGCCACACCCCCGGAGTCGAGGCCACCACCGGGCCCTTGGGCCACGGCTTCGCCATGGGGGTGGGCCTGGCGATTGCGGAAAAAATGCTGGCCCAGCGCTTCAACCGTCCCCGGTTCACCATCTTTGACCACCACATATACGCCCTGGTTTCGGACGGCGACCTGATGGAGGGAATCTCCGCCGAGGCGGCTTCCCTGGCCGGAACCCTCGGCCTGGGCCGCCTCATCTATCTCTATGACGATAACCAGATGACCATCGAAGGCTCGACCGACCTGGCCTTCACCGAGGATGTGCGGGCCCGCTTTTCGGCTTATGGCTGGCAGGTCATCGTGGTTACCGAGGGAGAGGATTTGGGCTCCATCCATCAGGCCCTGGAAAACGCCAAGGCCGAGCAGGACCGCCCCAGCCTGGTGATGGTCCGAACCAGGCTGGGAGCCGGCAGCCCCAAGGAAAATACCCCCCAGGCCCACGGCGAGCCCCTGGGCCCGGAAGCCGCAAAGGCCACGCGGCGTTTCTACGGCTGCCCGGAAGACCAGTCTTTCACGGTGGACCAGAGGGTCTACGACCACTTCAAAAAGCTGGGGCAGGCCCACCAGAAGAGCCGGGAAGACTGGCAGACTCTCCTGGCCGATTACCAGGAGGCCTTTCCCGCCGAAGCCGCCGAACTGAAACGCCGCCTGGCCGGGCAAAAACCCGAGGGCTGGCCGGCGGCCCTGCCGGAATTTGAAAAGGGCGGCGCCCTGGCCACCCGTTCGGCTTCGGGCCGCATCCTGAACGCCCTGGCGGCCGGAGTGCTCCCGGAACTGGTGGGCGGCAGCGCCGACCTGGCCCCCTCCAACAAGACGGAACTGGCCGGGGCGGGCTGTTTCAGCGCCCTGAACCCGGGCGGCCGCAACCTCCATTTCGGGGTGAGGGAAGAGGCCATGACCGCCATCGCCAACGGCCTGGCCCTGGCCGGGGGCTTCAGGCCCTTCGCCGCCACCTTCCTGGTCTTTTCAGATTTTCTGCGGCCCGCCCTCCGCCTGTCCGCCATCATGAAGCTGCCGGTGGTCCTGGTCCTGACCCACGACAGCGTGGGCGTGGGGGAAGACGGCCCCACTCACCAGCCGGTGGAGCATCTGGCCGTCCTCCGGGCCATGCCCGGGGTTACGGTCATCCGCCCGGCCGATGCCTATGAAACCCGGGCCGCCTGGCGGAACGCCTTGAGCCGGCAGGGCCCCACGGTGCTGGCCCTTTCCCGGCAGGACCTGCCGGTGCTCCACCCGGACGACTTTCCGAACCTCCCCCAAGGGGCGCTTCAAGGCGGCTACATACTGTCCGAGGCGGCCGGAGGCGAGCCTGAAGCCATTATCCTGGCCACCGGTTCCGAGGCGGCCCTGGCCCTGGCGGCCCAGAAACTTTTAAACAGCCGGGGGGGGCGGCGGGTTCGGGTCGTCTCCCTGCCTTCCTGGGAAATCTTTGAAGAGCAGCCCCGGGAATACAGGGAAAAAGTGCTGCCGCCCCAAATTTCCAGGCGGCTGGCCGTGGAGGCGGGCCTGTCTTTGGGCTGGAGCCGCTATACCGGGGCGGCCGGCCATATCCTCTCCATAGAAAACTACGGCGTATCGGCCCCGGCCGGCCGTCTCTTCGCTGAGCTCGGCTTCACCCCCGAAAATGTCGCCGAGCTGGTCGAAGGGCTCTGACAGCCCCCGCCAACCCAATGTGGGATGTTTTTGCCCAGATACTCGGCCGGCACACCGCCGCTATTTTAGGTGAAGTCACCGAGCGCAAGCCCGATCGCCTCCGCCTTTCCCGCCTGTCATGCCAGGAAACGCTCTCGGTCTGCGAACTGGCGGTGCTGATTGATTTCCACGGCCTTCTCACCGAAGGGAGAGAAAAGCGGGTCAGCGGCTACATGGCCTGCGGCGCGGTGAGCGGCGCTGATATCAAGCCGCTCCTCAAGGCCATGGCCGGCCATCTCGGCCTGGACCCGGCCATACTGGAAACCGCGGCCGGGCCCCAGAATATTCTGAATGAGTTCCTTAACATAGTAATCGGCCTGACCGGAGCCGATTGGGCCGAGCATGGGTTTGAGATGAGTTTTTCCCCTCCCCAGGTTTTAAGCGGTCTCCCTTTGCCCCCGCGGGTTCAGGATGATCAGGCCTTCCACCTTTACGTTTCCGCCCCGGACGGCATCCAGGTGGATATTGTGGTCGTCTTCAGCTTGCCGGGCCGGGCGGTAATTTCCTGGTGACGGGTATCAAACCCGCGGGCGGCGGACAACTGGATTTTCAGGCGGTCTTCTTTTCCAGGGAAGAGCTGTGGCTGGCCCCGGGCGATTTAGGGCGCTTCCAACTGGAGCGGCGCTGGTTCAAGGCGGGCCGCTCCAGCCCTTTTCACCCTCTGGTCATGACCATCGGGGCCTTGGAAAAAAGCCTCCTGGACGAACTGCCCTGGCCGGAAACAGAGGATCTGCCCTACCGCTTTCTGCTCTATGACCTGGCCGGCCCCCTCCTGGAACAGCTTCGCCGGACGCCGGGGGATGCGGCGGGCGAGGTGCGGGCCCGGGCCGCCCTGGCCCAGGACCTGGGAGAAGGGCTGGGGCGGCTGAAACTGGCCGGCCTGACCTGGGACCAGGTAGCCGCCCTGCCCCCCTCCGGCCTGGCCCGGCTCCTGGCCGAACAAGGCCGGGCCCACGATGCTTTTCTGGACAGCCAGGGCCGCCTGGACAGGGCCGCCCGAAGACGCCGGCTTCTGGAACGGCTTTCGGCCGGAGAGCCCTTCAAGACCCTGGCCGGGGTGCGGCGGATAGTCTACCGCCGGGTTCAGCGCCTTTCCCCCTTTGAAACGGAACTGCTTCTGGCCCTGGCCGGCCGGGTCCGGGTGGAAGCCCTGCTCAGAGTTCCCTCCTGGCTGCGGGAGGAAAAAACCGGCTCCGGGGCCGGTTTTGATTTTTTAAGGGCCATACGGAGGCTGGAGGGAAGTTCCGCCCCCGGGCTGGACCTGGAGTTTTCCGATCCCCCTCCTTCGGCCCTGGCTTACGCGGCCGATGTTCTCTTAAGCCCCGCCACCGCCCGCCTCCGCCCGGCCCCGGACCCGGCCGGGCAAATTCAAATCATAAGAACCCCCACGGCCTACCATGAAGGGGAGGAGGCGGCCCGCCAGCTGAAAAAGCTCCTGGCCGGCGGCGCGGCCCCGGAAGACCTGGCCCTGGCGGCGCCCTCCCTGACCGATTACGGCCCCTTAGTGGAAGACCTGGGCCGGCGCTTCGGGCTGGCCTTCCACTTTCGGCGCGGCCGGCCCCTGGCCGGCCAGGGGCCGGCCAGGGCGGTCCTGGACCTGGCCGAGGTCTGGGGTTCCCATTGGGAGCGGGCCCGCGTCATCGGCCTTTTCCAGAACCCCTACTTTAACCGCGCGGAGGGCGCGGAGAATCCCGGCGGACTGGCCCTGGCCGCCGGAGTCACCGACCAGCGGGCCGGCGGGGGCTTTGAGGAAAATCTTTCCAAGGTCATCTATAAGGAGCCGGCGCAAAACCATACCGCCCGGGCCCTCATGGCCTTTGTGGGCCGCCTGAAAGAGGCCGGCCGGGCCCTGGCCGCCGCCCGGGACTGGCCCGCTTTTTTCCGTATATTCAAAGAGCTTTTGAAGGAATTGGGCTGGCCGGGCCCGCCGCCGCCGGATTCAGCCCTGGCCGCCTCGGATAAGGCCGCCGGCCGGGCCTTGGTTGAGGAACTGGCCCGCCTGGAATCGGCCCTGGCCCGGCCTCCCGCCCCCCCCGCCGGCCTCGACCACTTCCGCCTCTGGCTCAGGACCGTCCTGGCCGAAGCCCATGTCCCGGACGGCCGCGGTCCTGAGGGCCGCATCTGGGTGCTGAACTATTACGACCTCCACGGCGGGCGCTTTGAGGAAATATTTTTTCTGGGGCTCAATGAGCGCGTCTTTCCCCGCACCGGGCCGGATAAGCTGTGGTGGCCCCGCGAATTCGTCTCCGCCGCCGCCGGCCGTGATTTTTTGGGCCGCTCCCTGTGGACCGACGCCGCCGAACGCTACCGCCAGGAGGAGATGATGCTGGCCGCCGCCCTGGGCCAGGCCCGGCGGCGGGTCTGGCTCTTCCACCATGCCGAGGACCAGGCCGGCCAGCCCGTTCTGCCTTCGCCGCTGTTGTCGGCCCTGAAAGATTTATGGCCGGCCGAGGGCGGCGAATCCCGCCTGACGGAAGAAGTCACGGCCTGGCGCGCGGCCCGGGACCCGGCCGAAGCCGCCGGGCCGGATGAACTCTGGGTCGGGCTGGCCCGGCTGGACCCGGCCGACTGGCCGGCGGCCGTCCCCCGGAGCCCGGAAAACCTGAGCCTTTGGGCCGCCCTGCGCCGCCGGCGGGAGGCCTGGCGCGCCCTGGGGGAGGCCCGCCCGGGCCCGGCCGCGGTGGCCGGATGGCTGAAAACCCGGCCCAGCCACCAGGGAGCGCCCCTCATGAGCCCCTCCTTTCTGGCCGGTTTCGCCGAATGTCCGCTGGCCTTCTGGTTTCGGGAAGCTTTGGGGCTCGCTTCCGAAGGCGGCCCCCTGGAAGAGTGGCCCGCCCTCAGGGAAGGCGACTCTCTGCACCGAATCCTGGAGGCCTTTTTCCGCCCCCGCCTGGGGCCCCGCGGCCTCCCCGGCCCTCCCTGGCCGGGAGCGGCCGAAGAAGAGGCCCTCAGGGCCGAGATTCTGGGCCTGGCCGAAGCCGAGGCCCGGCGGAGCCAGAAGGAACCTCTGGGGCGCCTCCCCTTGTGGCGGATTCGCCAGGAAAACCTGGCCGCTCTCCTCACCGCCTGGCTGGGGCGTGAGTTATCACAGCCCGATGACCACGTCCGGCCCTGGCTTCTGGAGTGGGCCTTCGGGCCCGGAAAGGCGGCCCCGCCCTGGCCTCTGGCCGGGGAGGACGCCATCTGCTTCCACGGCCGGGCCGACCGCATCGACCGGACCGGCCGGGGCCTGTGGGTGCGGGATTACAAGCGCCGGGATTCCGCCTCCGGCTTCAGGATTAAGCCGGGCCACTCTCCCCCGCCCCGCGCCTGGCCCCTCCTGGTCTATACCCTGGCGGCCGGGGCCCATTTCAGGATGCCGGCGGACTCTTCCTTTGAAATTCTCGACCCGGCCGAGGGCGCCGCCCGGCGGCCGGGCCTCCCTTCCGACCATCCCGACATGGAGCCCTCCGGGGGCGGGGCCGGTTTCCCCCAGCTTCTGGCCGAAGCCTGGGCCGGAATCAAGGCCGGAATCTTCCGCCCCGAGGCCGGGAGCCAATGCGGCTTCTGCTCCTTTGGCCTTATGTGCCCCCGGGCGGACGGCGAAGCCGCCCCGGAGGATTCACCGTGAGCCGGCCTGACCCTTCCGGGCTGGATAAGGCCCAGCTTGAGGCGGCCTCCTGCCGGCAATCGGCCTGCATCCTGGCCGGCGCCGGCAGCGGCAAGACCCTGACCCTGGTGGAGGCCATCACCCGCCGCCTGGCGGAAGAGGCCCCCTCCCTGGATGTCCAGAATATCCTGGCCCTGACTTTCACCGATAAAGCCGCGGCCGAGCTGCGCCAGCGCCTGGCCGGCGCTTTTGCCGGGCGGAAGCATAAGGCCGAGGCCGAGGGCCGGACAGACCAAGCTGACTTTTGGCGCGCCCAAGGCTCCCGCCTGGACCGCGCCGACATAGGCACCATCCACAGTTACGCCTTCAGGCTGGTGCGGGAGAACGCCTTCAGGCTGGGGCTTCCCGCCGCCCCGGCCCTGGACCCTGACGAGACCCGCCCGGCCCGCGACCTGGGCGATATTTTCCTGGATTGGCTGGACCAGGGCTCCCCGGAACTTCTGCGCCTCCTGAAATATTACTCCCCCAAAACCTTGAAAGATATCCTGGCCGCCTGTTCCGCCCGCCAGGGCTCCTGGGGTCTGAGCCGGCTCTCGGCCCCCGCCCCGGCGAAGGAGGGGGAGGAGGCCGGCCTTCTGGAGGCCTTCGGGCGCCAGGTCCGCGAGGCTGCCGGCCTGGTCCGGGGTGGGGCCATAGCCCGTGAAAAAAACTATTACGCCCCGGTCATGGCCGCCCTGAAGGCCCTGGAAAGCGGGCTGGCCGCCTCTTCCCCGGCTGAAAAAAAGCTGGCCGGATTCAGGGGTCTTCTTCAAGCCAGCGGCCGCTGGTATACGGCCCAGGACCTCAAGACCGGCCTGACCCTGGCCTTGACGGCCCTGGAAGCCGCCGTGGGCCAGCGCCTGGTCCAGCCCCTTTTGGATGACCTCCTGGCCCTGGTCAACCAGCTGCCCGAGGCCCTGGCCCTGGCCCGGGCCCGGCGGGGGACCATCAACTACGATGATATTTTAAGCCTGGCCCGCCGCCTCCTGGCCGCCTTCCCGGAGGTCCGGCGGCTGGAGATGAGCCGCCGCCGGCTCATCTTCATTGACGAGTTTCAGGATACCAACCGCCTCCAGGCCAACCTTCTGGCCTATCTCATGCTCCCCCCGGACGACGGGACCGGCTACCCCGAGGAAACCGACCTCTGGGGCCGCCTGGATTGGCCCGCCCTGGAACCCCGCTTCAGCGCCTACGGGGACTTGAGGCAGTCCATCTACCGTTTCCGGGGGGCCGAGGTGGAGGTGATGGCCGGCTTTCAGACCGCGCTGGCCCAAGGCGGCGGCCAGGCGCTGGCCCTCAAGGGCAACTACCGCTCCCAGCCCCGGCTGGTGGAGTTTTTCAACACCCTCTTCCAGGACCGGAAATTTTTTCAGGACGGGCAGGAACCCTTGCGCCCCTCTCTCTACGAGGGGCCCCACGTTGTCCGGCTCCGCCCCGCCGCTCCCGAGGCCGCTTCAATCCTTGAGCGGACAGAGGGAGAGGCCCGCCTCCTGGCCTCTTACCTGGCCCGCCTTTTCCAGGGAACCGAGGGGGTGCTGGTGGACGACGGGGCCGGGGGCGGCCGCCTGCCCAAGCCCGGCGACGTGGCCGTGCTCTTCCGCCGCTTCCGCTACGCCCCGGTCTTTCAAAAAACCCTCCTGGAGGCCGGCTGTCCCGTCCGCCTGGCCCAGAATGAAAGCCCCCTCGATTATTCCGAAGGCCGCGGCCTTCTGGCCGCTTTCAGCTTTTTATGCGGCCTGGACCCCGAACTGAACCTGGCCGCCGCCCTCCGCTCCCCCTTAGGGCCGGTGACCGACCAGGCCCTTCTGAGCCTGGTCCGGCCCTCCGGGGAACCCGCGGCCCGGCTGGTTGAATATTTCCTGAAAAGCCGCCCCTGGCCGGCCGGCCTGCCCCCGGACGACCGGGAAGTTCTGGACGAGGTCCGGGCCCTGTTCACGGAACTGGCTCCCCTGGCCGGCCGCCTTCAGCCGGTGGATATCCTGGAGCGGCTGGTGGAAGAACGCCGCCTTCTGCCCCTGGCCGCCCTGGAGCCGGACGGTGAGGCCCGGGCCCGGGCCCTGACCGGGTTTCTGGCCAAAAGCCGCGCCCTGGGCCGCTCGGGGGAATTTCGGAACCCGGCCGAAGAACTGGCGGAAATGGGCCGGCAGGGGAGCGGGCGGGCGGAGAGCGCGGGCGAGGCGGTCACGCTTTCCACTGTCCACGGGGCCAAGGGCCTGGAATTCCCCGTGGTAATCATTGCCGAGAGCGATTCACCCCTCCGGGTCCAGCCGCCCAGGGTCCTGACCTCCGGCGATGGGCGCCTGGCCTTGAATTGGCGGCCGGCCGGCTGCCCCACCCCGCCCGCCCCATACCTGGAATTGGCGGAAGAGGAAGCCCGGCAGGAAAAAAAGGAAAACCGCCGCCTTTTTTATGTGGCGGCCACCCGCGCCCGGGATCACCTGGTCTTTCTGGCCCGGCCCAAGCCCAAAAAACCCCGGGCCGAAACAGACACCTGGTTCCAGGCCCTTCTGAACCGCCCGGAGGCGGCGGCCATGAGCCGGGAACTGGTTATTGATGATTCTTCAGAATTATCTTTCGCTCCCGCAGATTCCCCGGCCCCCCCGCCCCGGGCCGGGGAGGACGGCGGCCGGGGGGAAGGGGGGAGCCTTCTGGCCCCCATGACTTTGGCCGGCGCGAGCCTGAGCGTCACCGAACTGGCCCGGTGGCTGGCCGGAGCGGAGGAAGAAGATTTTTTCGAGCCGCCCGAGGGCCCCCAAGGCCCGGAGAGGCCCCCCTCTTTAGCTCCCCGGGAGGCCGGGGCCCTCTTTCACGCGGTTATGGAAATCATCGACCCCCGCGAGCCCTGGACCCGGCAGCTTCTTTCAGCCGAGGCCGCCCGCCTGGGCCTGAGTCACGGAAACCCCGGCGCCCTGGCCGCCCCCATCGAGGCCTTTCTTGAAAATCCCTGGGGCCGGGCCTGGCGCAAGGCCGCCGAAGCCGGCCGGGCCGTTTTTCGGGAGTGGCCCTTTCAAATGCGCCTTGCGGAGCGCGGCGGCCCGGGCCGCTATTTGAAGGTCAACGGCGTCATAGACCTCTTCTTCCAAACCCCGAAAGGGGGGCGGATAGTCGATTACAAGTTTGCCCCCTTCCCGGCCTCAGCCGGCAACAGCCCCCCCGCGGCCCTGAGAATCCATGAAAACCAGGTCCGCCTCTACGCCCTGGCCCTTTCCGGCGCCGGCCTGGGCGAGGGCTTAAAGGCCGCCCTGTATTTCGCCGGCGGCTCCCGGCCCCAAATTCATGAGGTTGACCTGGCCAACGGCTGGACTCCAGGGCCCTGGAAGGAATTTTTTAAAACTTTTTTTAACCAGCTTAAAGACAGCCGCTTGCGCCTGTGAAGGGGAGGGACACTAAATATAGTATATTTTTGCTTAACTTTGGTTCTTTATATAAATAAATTCAGTATCTTTTTTAAAATAATTCTTGACAGTGAAAAACTTTTGAATTATTCTCGAAAACGTGAACGTCAAGGCGCGCGTCACAAGCCACTCAAGCGCGGCCCGGGCATCCCCCAGGCCGGCCAGCGTCTACCCGCCAAAGCTTCTGTTGGCCATTTACATTGGGGAAGGGCCAATGGTCTGGCGGGGGCGGCCCCAAGCGGCCGTTGTCAGGAATTGTGATTCGCTTCATAATTCCCGCCCTGCGGCCGGGCGTCCGTTTAAGCCGTCGGGGCCGCCGCAGGCGCCCAGGACCTGAACCCCAAACCGCCGCGGGCGCGACCCCCTCCTCGCGCCCGCGGCTTTTTTTATTCCTTCACGGGCACCTAAGGTCCAGGCGGTAGGGGGCGGGGTTTCTCAGGGCCGCCCGGTAAACATCAAGGCTCACCGGCGTTTCCGGGCCCTGGGCCAGCTTCTTCAGGGCCTCCAGAACCCGGGCCCCCCCCCGGTCATCACCCAAGGCCAGGCGCAGGTAAAAGGCCCGGTCCAGAAAGCCCGCGTCCCCCAAAAGAAGGCCCAGGGCTTCAGTGTTCTGGGCCAGGCCGGGGGTGTATTCCATCCGGCGGTCCAAATCCAGGGCTTCACGAAAGAATTTTTCAGCCTCGGCCCGGTCCTCCCGCCCCAGGGCCGCCTGGCCGGCCAGATTCAGGGCATCGGCCAGGGTCAGGCTTTCAGGCCCCGAGGGCTGGGCCGTTTTTCGGGCTTCGGCCAGGGCTTCATCGGCCAGGGCCAAAAATTCATCCCGCCGCCCGGCGGCCAGGCAGAGCCGGGCCAGGCTGGCCTGGTAGGTAGCCGGGGAAGCCCCGGCCTCGCGGGCCGCCTGGACCGCGGCCCGCCACAAATCCTCGGCATCCCGGGTCCGGCCCAGGCGCTGGGCCAAGGCGGCCAGGTTGCCCAGAATACGGTCCGCTTCCGGCCGGTCTGGCTGGGCCTGGGCCAGTTCCAGGGCCTGGGCCAGAAGATTCGCCGAGCGGTCCAGGCTGTTTTCAGCCAGGGCCGCGGCCCCCTGGCTGTTCAAGGCCCGGATAATGAGCCCCGCGTCATCGCTCAAGCGGGCTGAAATTTCCCCCTCTTTGAAGAAACGCCCGGCTTCCCGGTAGCAGCCCCGCCCGAACCAGTAGTTGCCCCGGCTCAGGCTGTCCTTGGCCTCGGCCAGGTTGGGCGGGTCAGGCGGGGGGAGCCGCCCGCCGCAGCCGGGGGCGGCCAAAAGAGCGGCCGCCAGAATCACGGTTAAAAATCGGGGCAAGCTCACATTCCCTGGCGGGCCGGCACCGTGAGTGTTTCCGGGGCCGGGTCGCGGGGCAGGTTCCCCCGAATCAGAAAATTGCGCTTGACCGATTCCAGTACCTGGCCCGCGCTGCGGACCCCTTCGCGGGCCCCCCGGCTTATCTCCGGCAGGTTTCGGGCGCCCTGCTCCACCTGGGTGGTTATGGTCCCCACCCTGCTGACTATGGGGGGCAGTTCCCGGGTCAGGCGGCCGCTTAGGGCGGCCAGGTCATCGCCTACGGCGTTCAGGTTCCCCGTGATGTCGTTTACGTCGTCCAGGCTCTGGACAAGCTTGCCGTAGGCTTCGTAGTCATAGAGAATGCGCCCCAGGGTGCCCTGGCCCTCGACCACGGTGGAGGTCATATGGCGGATATCGGACATGGTGCCCAAAAAGGGGCCGGCCGGCTCCTGGAGCTGGCTGGTCAGGCTGGCCACGTTGGTCATGGTGTCCTCAACCCGGGCCAGCATTATGTCCAGGCGCAGGTCCTCCACATATTCAGAGAGGCTCTTGCGCTCTTCCGCCGGAATCTGCCCGCCTTCGGGAATCATGGCGGTCCTGGCGCTGCCGGGGAGGATGTCTATGAACTCGCTGCCGATAAAGGTGGGGCTGTTGATGCTGGCCACGCTGTCGGTCTTGATGCGGTCGGCAAAATCGGTGCGGATGGAGAGATGGACCTTGACCTTGTTGTTATCCGTCAGCTCCAGGCGGGTCACCAGGCCGATATCCGTGCGCAGGAACTTGACCTTGACTCCGGGCTCCAGGCCGTAGCCGTTGTTGAAGATGACGAAATAGCGGTTGTAGGAGCGAAGCCAGTCGTGCCCGCCGCCGATGACCACGGTTATGGCCAGGCCGGCCGCCAGCCCGGCCAAAAGAAAGAGGCCGGCCAGTTTTTCCCTCGAACTGTAGGGCGCGTTCATGGCTTGCTCGCTTGGCTGACTAAACACTACATCTTGTATGTGATTCTACACTTTTTGGGCCCGAGCCTCAAGATAAATCGCAAGATGAGCGCGTTCTAATTCAGGGGAATGGAATGGGTAGTTAAGGCGGCTGGAGGTTGGAAACACGGTTGGAAACAAAAAAGAGAGGTTAGGAATTTCTTCCTAACCTATTGATTTCATGGTCGGGGCGAGAGGATTTGAACCTCCGACCCACTGCTCCCAAAGCAGTTGCGCTGCCAGGCTGCGCCACGCCCCGATGCCGGCTCAGGTATGGTATTATTTGACCTTGAATGTCTTTCTGATGCTGTTCCAAGCGTTTTTGCGGGCCTCATCGTAGCGCCGCAGATCGCTGTCGCTTTTGGTCTGGGTGAAAGAGGAGAGCGCCTCGGCCTCAATAACTAGATAATTTATGATTTCCATGATGGCGGCTATGAATTCCAGGTCTCCCGGAGCAATGGGCGGGCCGGACTGGTATTTCAACAACTGGGCATTGACATTGCGCATGTAGGTGACGGTCTCGCCCAGCATGGTTCGCACCAGGGCCGGGGGATAGACCTCCTTGCTTAGAACATCGGCCAAAGCCCCGATATACCCGTAGGCCTGCAGGACGAACCCGGCGCTGAAGGCCCCTATTGTGTTGAGGTGCAAGGTGTCGGCCTCCTGCCCCGGCGGGGCGGCGGCCTGAGAGGCAGACCTGTTGCCGGTTTGCCCCCAAGCCGGCCCGGCGCAGAGACAGAGAACCGCCAGGACTATCAATAACAGCCTTTTCCGCATAACAACCATTAAACCGTAAAATGCTCTGGCGCTTAGAGGCATCTCAAAAATTTCCCTCAAGCCTTTCCGTCTGGTTTCAGTAACTATAACACATCAGGACCTGTTTAGCCAAGGGCTTGTCAACGCCTTAGCTGCGGGGCAATAGCAATTTATAATTATTTTTTATATATTGTAATTCTCTTGCCCTGCCCCCCCCTCATATCTTGGGGGTTGCTAACCAACAAAACTTATATTATAATATCTGTAACTTGAGTTGTATTAGTTATCGCTTGGTTCAGGAGGGCGGCTTGTATGCAGGTGCAGGCAGTGAAAAATAATTCACTTTTTCGGCTGAAAACATCGGGGTTTGGCCCGGTTTTTGCTCTCTCTCTCTCTCTCTCTCTCTCT
>Ga0099364_10005328_pt1 | contig 19130 bp, 14 predicted proteins | sample TergutTh196P3_FD_73070 | JGI IMG/M metagenome (GOLD analysis project Ga0099364, IMG submission 73070) | Microcerotermes parvus P3 segment gut microbial communities from Pointe-Noire, Republic of the Congo - Th196 P3 | ecosystem: Host-associated > Arthropoda: Insects > Digestive system > Gut ...
TACACATCGCTATAGCCGTGTATCTTAGCCTTGCCTCTTGGAAGGCTGATTTTATATTTACTAATCTGTTCATAATACTTATTTATTAATTGATTAAATACTTTTTGTTATTGTTATTGTTATTGTTCCATTTTTTCGAGCGCTCTGTGCACTTTACATTTTTTCATTTTAGCAATTTGCACTTGAGTCTCTAAAGCCGCCTGCGGACGGAGCTTTTCCGCAGAGGCTAATTCTCAAAGTCGTTTTTGCCCAACAAGGCTTTGTCTTTATGTATCTATTTTCCCAAAATAAGAAAGGCGGTTTTAAGCGTCCTTTTTTGTAAACGGTATACAAAATACAAGCAACGACGTCCCCTCGAAACAGACACGCGATTCTCTGCCCCGGCGCAACCGAAACGTTGAAAACAAACAATAATGAAACAATTCTATTTTTCATAATCATCTCTTTATTAACTGATACGACAATTCGTTGATTATATCCATCGTATTTTTGTCATTCAGATGGGGTGAAAAAATAGGATTATTTATTCCGTTCGGAATTTTTTCTATACTTTGTGGACTTATTTTTAATATCATGTGAATTCTTGCATAGAAGTTAATTCTATCCCACAGACCTGGAGAATAATCCGGATACATTAATTTTTTTTCGTATCCAGCAACAAGACATTGTAATATTTCCCTGTAACTCTCAATTTCTCCGTTTTGCGAAACATAACGACTCAATAAAGCCTCTAAAGCAGAAACAGCTACGATGTAAAATCCTTTTTCAGCGCTATGTTCTTCTCCGTCTAAGATTGATATGTCCTCGAATTTTGCACGGTAATGTTTCAACAGTTCTTTCGAGGTATTTTCTCTTTTGAAAAGCTCACTTATCCCATTGAATTGGTTAAACAGTCTGTCAAGTCCCATATCCAAAGAATTAAATGCATAGATGTTATAAAGTCCCGGATACTCTAAGCAAATTACGGTTAAATCTTCAGTAGACAAAGAAAATAGAAATTCTTCCGGAATTAGTGTTGCTTCAAGCATTTCGTCATATGTCTTGAATTTTTTCCATTCTTCCGAACCCGGTTTTACAGGATAGTCCCAAACAAGTTTCCCTGTCGGCAACTCCGTGCACTCACATTCGGTAAATGCCTGTGACTTTGTAGCCTCACCAACCTCACCAAGTTCACCTTGGTCGTCAATTTTTTCGTGATCGCACGAAAAAACCATCATAGTTACTATACACAACACTATAGCCGTGTATCTTAGCCTTGCCTCTTGGAAGGCTGATTTTATATTTACTAATCTGTTCATAATACTTATTTATTAATTGATTAAATACTTTTTGTTATTGTTATTGTTCCATTTTTTCGAGCGCTCTGTGCACTTTACATTTTTTCATTTTAGCAATTTGCACTTGAGCCTCTAAAGCCGCCCGCGGACGGAACCTTTCCGCAGGGGCTAATACTCAAAGTCGTTTTTGCCTAACAGGGCTAATCTTCTGTTCGTCTTTATGTATATGTTTTTTTCTGTCAGGTCAAACAGTTTGGAGCGTCCTTTTTTGTAAACGGCATACAAAATACAAGCAACGACCTGCCCGCGAAACAGACCCGCGAGTTTTCGCAACCGCTCAACCGAAACGTTGAAAACTGACATTATCCTTGCAATTACTGCATTTACAATATTTTTTGAACACATAGATCTTCAAAATTTACAATAATCAATATACAGTTATTTAAAAAATATAGTACAAAAACCGTGCCAAACTATCTCCAAACTGTATTTTTTTGATGTATGGCTGCAATTTTTTTTGAATATATTCCTTTTATTCTATAGACGCAAAATCACCCCAAAACGTTGCATGATTTTTGCATTTTTTTTAATTTTTTTTCAAAATATTTTTCTTTCAAACTATAACTCTAAGATAATTAAGTATATGGCAAATTTTGCTACCAAAACAAATATGCCAAAGGACAGAGTAACAAATAAAATTTCAGAACTGCAAAATAATTTTATCAATTCTTTCTACATCGTCAGAAAGGTGATAGCGAATATTAAATTTGATATATAAAATAAATTATCTACTTTTGCCAAAAAATTCAAAACTTGATTCATATTTAATAATAATTTATGCCTCGAAAAACTAAAAAGAAGAAAACACAGACTGACCTTTCCGATTTGAAACAACGCGCTATGGCTGCATTTCAGCGTTATCCCAACATGACGATGAATTACAGGCAAGCGGCAAAAAAGATGGGAGTAAACAATTTAGGAACACAGCAACTTATACCGTCTATTCTGGAAGAAATGAAAGCCGAAAAGATGATTGATGAAGCCGGACGTGGACGTTATCGTTTGAACTATGAAACGGGAAGTATCACCGGAAAGGTTGATATGACCGCCCATGGCTACGCTTATATTATCTCGTCGGAAGCGGCGGACGACGTCTTTGTGTCGCAAAAAAACCTGCGGGAAGCGCTTCATGGCGATACCGTAGAGGTACATCTCTTTGCACGTCGCAAGAGCGCTAAACTTGAAGGTCAGGTTATCAAGGTGCTTGAACGCGCACGCACTACATTTGTGGGAACAATAGGTATTACCGATGGCTTTTCATTTATGATACCCGACAGCCGACTGATGCCCTACGATTTGCTTATTCCGCAAGATAAACAGGGTGGCGCAAAAGACGGACAAAAAGTACTCGTTCGTATGTTGGACTGGCCCCACAGGGCAAAAAATCCGATAGGCGAAGTAATTGAAATATTGGGCTATCCGGGCGAGAACGAAACAGAAATGTATTCTATCCTTGCCGAGTGCGAACTGCCACACAAATTTGAACAGGCAGTGATAGACGCCGCAGCAGAGATATCTGCCGAAATAACGGAAGAAGAAATAAAAAAACGCCGCGATTTTCGCAAAATACCGACGTTCACAGTAGACCCTGCCGATGCAAAAGATTTTGACGATGCGTTGTCGCTGCGCAAACTCGAAAACGGTAATTGGGAAGCGGGAGTGCATATTGCCGATGTTACGCATTATGTGAAGCCGGGATCTATTGTCGAAAAAGAAGCAATAAATCGCGCTACTTCCGTATATCTGGTTGACCGCACAGTGCCGATGCTGCCCGAAAAACTGTCGAACAACCTGTGTTCGCTGCGTCCCAACGAAGACAAACTGTGTTTTTCGGCTGTATTCGAGATGGACGACAACGCCAATATCCTGAAACAGTGGTTTGGACGCACGGTTGTACGTTCAACAAATCGCCTGTCATACGAAGAAGCGCAGATGATTATTGATACGGGCGAAGGAAATATGAGCCACGAAATCCTGACACTTAATAATTTAGCGCAGATGCTTCGCAAAGATCGTTTTAAAAACGGCTCTATTGCATTCGACCGCACAGATCCGAAATTTTTGTTAGACGAAAAAGGAAAACCGTTGAGCGTATATTTTGTAGAAAACACTGCATCGCACCAACTGATTGAGGAGTTCATGCTGTTGGCTAATCGTCGGGTAGCAGAATTTTGTACGGACGTTGGTCTGCGACAAACAGAAAGCCCCGAACGCAAAGGCGCCGGCAAAATTGGCGTGTATCGAGTGCATGACAAGCCGAACATGGAAAAAATTGAAAAATTTGCAGAATTTATTACGCGATTCGGATACAATATCAAAACATCGTCTGAACGCGCTATTGCTACATCGCTCAACAATCTTCTCGCTAAAACGAAAGGCAAAAAAGAAGAAACAATGTTTGAAACGCTGGCTCTGCGGGCAATGGCAAAAGCAGACTATTCTACTGACAATATCGGACATTACGGTTTGGGCTTTAAGCATTACACGCATTTCACATCTCCCATTCGCCGATACCCTGATATGCTGGCTCACCGCCTGTTACAGTACTATTTGGACGGCGTTGGTGACAAGCCCGACAAAAATCATTTAGAGATTATGTGCAGGCAATCGTCCAACATGGAACGCCGAGCGGTAGATGCAGAGCGAACTTCGATAAAATATAAACAGGTGGAGTTCATGAGCGACAAGGTAGGACAAATCTTCGGGGGAATTATTTCGGGCGTTACCGAATGGGGCGTTTACGTAGAGTTAGACGGAAACAAATGCGAAGGAATGATACATATCCGCGAACTCAACGACGATTTCTATTATTTCGATGAAGATAATTATTGCATTAAGGGTAGACGATTAGGACGTATATTGCAATTAGGCGAGCCGATAAAGGTTGAAGTCTTGCGAGCTAACTTAATGAAAAAACAATTGGATTTCCGCTTGGCAGACAACGAGCCTGTGAAAAATGTAAAAAACGTGCGGACTATGTCTTCCAAAGAGCGAAAATCCAAAAAACGCCGATGAAACAGATGTTTTAAAATGATTTGAAATGTTTATTTTTAATTCATTTTCTTTCTGTACATCGCCTTGTATATCAACGGTATTCCCAGCAAACTGACAACGGTTCCGACTGCCATTCCTCCTATAATTGCCCATGCAAGCGGCTGTTGCAGTTCGGCGCCCATGTCTTTGGATAGCAGCAGCGGAAATACGGCTAACATGGTGGTGAGGCTCGTCAGCACGATGGCTTTCAGACGGCGTTTGCCTGTTGTGTGTATAGCCTCGTCCAACGACATGCCCTGTTGCCGCAAACGGTTGTAGGAATCAATTTTCAGAATCGAATCGTTGATTATGATGCCGCACATGACGATTATACCTATGGCTGACATCAAATTTAACGAATGTCCTGTAATCCAAAGCACAAACAGCGCCGCGCCGATGTCTACGGGCAACTCTATAAGTATGATAAACGGCTGCAAAAGCGATTCAAACTGCGCGGCAAGGATAAAATACATCATCAATACTGATATTGCAAGCACTAACATCAGTTCGCGCATCATTTGGCGGTTTTCAAATATGCTGCCGAAAAAACGCACTTCGGCTTCGGGACGTTGATTGACAACTTCCTGTACTTTTGCCGCTATTGCGGGATATTCCCTGTGGCTAATGTTGAAGTTTACAGGAATATATTCGCCGTCTTTTCCGGCTGTGACGGTTTTCAGGTCGTATTCGCGATGCAGTTGCACCAATGCGCGAAGAGGTATATCCGCGCCGTAGTTGTTGCGTATTATCAGGCGGTCAATCATCTCGCTGACAATCTGTTGTTCGCCGCCAATAACCAACGGAACAAACTGTTGATATGAACGCAGCAGCCCGATGTTGTTTTCCTGACTTGCTGTTCGCAGTTCCTGAACTAACGTGTTGTAGTTCACGCCATAGAGCAGCAAAAGTTCGTGGTCTATTTCCACGCGCAGATGCTCGCGAAACGTTATTGCGTTATCGTCCGGCGTGTTTAAGGCTTCGTTTATTTCTGCCAGCAATCGGTTTATTTCGTTGGGCGTAAAGCCTGTTGCCTTGCGCATGGGCGACAATGCCGCTACCAACGGCGCGTTGCCGCTCTCGAAAATGCGGTCGAAAAGCGTTGCCGCCGGGTATAGCCTGAAAGCAGCCTGCGGGTATCGCGAGCGCATATATTCGGATATTTCGTCTTTTGCGCTATGCAACTCGTCAGCATCAGAATAGGCAAGATATACCTGCGCTTCGGAAAATCCAAGATCCGTATCCTGATGTATCAAAAATTGCTGTTGCCCTACAAAACGATTTTCTTGTCGAGGTTTTATCTGGACGGCGTCCAACATGCGGCTTATGCGGGTATTGTTCTCATCGGGGTGAATTTGTTCGTTCCAGTCAATATACAACATACAGTCTATTTGCGTCAGTTCGGGCAATCGCGTAATGTCTAACCTTTGCCAGAGAAAATAAACCGAAACTAAAAAAGCAATTACAATGACAACAATAATTGACGGACGGCGGAACGCAAAACTTATACCGGCATCGTACAATCGGTGCATAATGCGTACCATAAAAGGCTCTTTCTCCTTGTCTTGCGGGGTTTGCGGGTCAAGCTCGCGATGACGCTTGCGCGTGAATACAACACGATACAGCGCGGGCAGCAAAGTTATTGACACTAACAGCGATACGCCAAGCCCAATAGACACGCCCATCGCCTGATCGAAGAACAGCGCTCCGGCTATGCCGCTTAAAAAAATCAGCGGTACGAAAATAGACATGGTAGTAAGCGCCGAACTGACAAGCGGACGTATCACTTCCGAAGTTCCCTCCGCGCAAGCGTCTTGCAGGCTATTGCCGCGCCTGCGATGCTGCGATATGTTGTCAGCCACGATAATGGAGTTGTCCACCATCAGTCCCACAGCCATAATCAATCCCGACAGGGAAATTATGTTAAACGACATTCCGACAAGGTAAAAGAAAATCAGGCAAATAACCACAGAAATTGGGACGCAGGCAGCAACAAGGACGGGCATACGCCAGCCGCGCTCGAAAAGAAACAGCAGAAAACACATCAACAGCACGCCCCACGTCAGGTTTTGCCGCAGGTTAGTCATCGAAAAATCGAGCAACGCCGTTTGGTCTTGTGAAATTTCAAAATGCAGGTCGGGATAATCGCGCTCGAAATGCTCGATAAGAAACCTCAAACTTTTTGTCATCTCGCTCATTCGCGCATCGCTCTGTTTTATGATGGCAAGCGCAATAGCAGGCTGTCCGTTGCTTACGAACATACCCTGTTTGGGTTGCGCTTCCATGCGCACATCGGCTATTTCGTGCAGCGAAAAAATTCTGTTTCCGCTGCGTATGGTTACGTTGCCTACATCTTCGGCAGTGCGCAGGTCGGACGCCAAGCGGATATTGTATCTGAACTCGCCCTCGCGCACCCAAAGGCTTCCGCCCTGCTGATTTTGTACGCGCAGCGCATTTTCGAGGTCGGCAGTAGTAAGTCCCAGACTTCTCATTCGTATCGGGTCGGGTTCAATCATCAATCGCGGCTCTGCAATACCGCTCATGTCCACCATCGCCACTTCGGGCAACTGCTCTATGCGGTGACGGATAACAGATGACACGAAACTGCTGAGTTCGAGGAAGGCGGCTTCTGTAGCCTCTCCCCCCGACCCCCTCTCCGTAGGAGAGGGTGAGAGTTCATCGAAATTTCTCGACCTCGCGTCAGAAGGAGAGGGGGAGAGTTCGTAAAAACTTCCCGACCTCGCGTCAGAAGGAGAGGGGAGGAGTTCGTCAAAAGTTTCCGACCTCGCGTCAGAAGGGGAGGGGCGCAGTGATACGTTTAGATAAAATACGGGAATATCAGTTGCGTTTGCTTTAAGAACGCGCGGTCTGTCCATGTCGCGAGGGAGATTTTGCATGGCGGCGTCAATCTTTTCGTTTACCTCGATAAATGCAAAATGGGTATTTACGCCGTATCGGAATCGCAGATGCAGCATACCTGTGCCATCTCTTGTTTCGCTGCGTATATCGTCCAAATGCCCTACCTGCAACAGTTGTCGGCGCAATGGCGCTGTTACGGCGTTTTCCAACTCCCGCGCCGAACTGTGCGGATAACTGTAATGTACCGCTATTTCAGGGATAGCAATATCAGGCATCAGCGACACCGGCAAGTAGGTGTACGATACCCAACCAAGCGCAATCAACGCTACAAAGGTCGTCAGCACGGCGATAGGACGCTCTACAAGGAATTTTACCACTTTTATACTTTATACATTCGCTTTTTGCGAATCAAGGGTTAAAATTTTCTGCAAAAATAAAAATTATTTTTCAAATCGCAATTTTTTTCAAAAATAATTTAACTCGGCGCAGTCAAAACTGAAAAACTTTTTTGTGTTTTTTTGCTAATATATAATTTTTTTTGTACTTTTGTCGAAAAAATAATCAACAAATAAAATCTGTGAAGATGAAAACACGCAGCATGATTTCGTTCGACTGGGCGATGAAACGCCTGCTTCGCAATAAAGCCAACTTTGAGGTATTGGAAGGCTTTTTGAGCGAATTGCTTCGCCGTAAGATTATAATAAAGTATATTGGCGAAAGCGAAGGGAATAAAGAAAACAAAGAAGACAAGTTCAACAGAGTTGATATGTTGGTTGAAGCCGACGACAAGGAATTAGTAATCGTAGAACTGCAAAACGACAGCGAAGATGATTACTTTCAACGAATGCTTTACGGCGTTAGCAAGTCCATCACCGAACATATTCACGAAAAAGAACAGTATTCAACAATTCGCAAGGTATATTCGGTCAATATAGTTTATTTCGATCTTGGCGTGGGCGATGATTATGTGTATCACGGTGTTGCAAATTTCAAGGGGCTTCATACCAAAACAGAACTGCAACTGTCTGAAAAACAGTTTCAACTCTATGGAAAAACCATTGCAGGCGAATTATTTCCTGAATATTACATCATTAAGGTAAAAAAATTCAATGATGTTGCAAAAAACACTCTTGATGAATGGATTTACTATTTGAAACACAACAAAATAAAAGATGAATTTACTGCTCAGGGTATTGAGAAAGCCCGCGAGGTATTGTTTTTTGACAACCTGACGGACGAAGAAAAAAAGGCTTATTTGCACAATGTAGAAGCAAAACGTATAAAGGGCAGCGAAATGGTTACTGCCTTTACCGATGGCGAAATAAAAGGGCGCGCAGAAGGCGAGGCGATTGGCTTGGAAAAGGGCGAGGCAATTGGCTTGGAAAAGGGTAAAGCGATTGGCTTGGAAAAGGGCGAAGCGATTGGCTTGGAAAAGGGCGAGGCGATTGGCTTGGAAAAAACAAACAAAAAAGCAATAGCAAACGGAATGAAAGCAGGGTACTCTGTAGAAATAATGTCCACAATAACAGGATTAAGCCTCGAAGAAGTAAAAAATACAATCAAACTTATACAGGACGAAGATAGCAATTCCTAATTTTGCACTAACCTAACTTTTATCCAGATATTACAAGTCTGAAATTGCAAAAAACAATAATACCCAAAATAATCATGTTTCTTCACTATTTAAAAATCGCTTTCCGCAATATGTGGAAATATAAAATCCAAACGATATTCAATATCATGGGGTTAGTCGTTGGATTTGCCTGTTTTGTTTTCTGGATGACACTAAATAATGACGTCGGTCGTGGCAGTGACGGCTTTCCTGATATGGAACGGTCGTTTCATATTCATACGTCCCGTCCCAAGGAAATACCATTCCAACTCGCCGAACAGGTATCGCAGCAGTTCCCTCAAATCGAACTGTCTGCGTGGTTTACATACCCTCGTAGCGAATACCTTTCGACAGACGATGATGCTGTTTCGCCGAAATATCGTGCAGAAGTGATGGCAGTAAGTCGTCAATATTTCCACTTTTTTTCAGTCGAACTTATTGCAGGATACATTCCCGCAGGAATGGAACAAGGTTTGGTGATTGATATCAAGTATGCCCAAAAGATGTTTGGCAATGAATCCCCTTTGGGCAGAACGGTTTATATCAACCACGAAATATGGACTATTTTAGGCGTGATAAACTCGCAAAGGTTTTTATGGCGTTCCGACTTTTATAAGATAAATGATCCCGGGCTGATGACGGGCAACGTTCGTTTGATGGTAAAATTGTATGAAAATGCGTCTGTATCAGAGTTTTGGGAGAAAATCAGAATGATTGAAAGCGTCAAGCCCGATGGTACAAAAGATTTCCTGAATGCCTACTCGATGAATAATACAGGTAATGTTGTCAGTTTTGTTTTTATAAAGTTTTTTGTGCTTCTGATAGGGAGTTTGCTTTTAATTGTTGCGCTTTTCAACTATGTGTCCTATACATTAAGCAGATTTTACCGACGTACAAAAGAGTGTGGTATACGTAAAGTGCATGGTAGCAGTGCGTTTAACCTGTTCATGCTGTTCTTCACCGAAGTATTTATTGCTATGGCGCTTGCCGCTGTCATTTCATTCCCGTTATGTATGTTCATTGTCAATCTGTATAACGAAATGAACATGGATCAAATCGAATTGAACAAGGCGGTCGGTAATTTCATTTTTTATTTCGCTTGGAGCGTTGTACTGGCTTTATTGATGTGCCTGCCTGTGGTAGCTCGTATTGAGCGCATGGGGCTTCTTTCGGCTATCGCATCGAAACCGACCTCGCGCAAACGCTTGTTTTTTATCGGCGTTCAAATGTTCATCTCTATTGCGATGGTTATTTTCTCATTGTGGATGTTTCTGCAAATCAATAACTTCTTTTCTTCGGCTTATCCGGGTTTGAACATGCAGGAGAAACGGGAAATTGTGATGATGAACCCCGAAATACTGCGGGTAATAGATCGCGATTTGCCCGACAGACTGATACGCGAACTAATAATCGACGCCGATGTGATTGCTGCGACCCGATTCGACAGTTACAGCCGCTTTGTGGTTCATCCTGCAGAGCAAACAGCCAATATAGCCGCCAACGTATTCCATGTTGACGGTCAATATGCTGATTTTTTCAAGATTCGTATGCTTGAGGGACGTTTTCCACAATTCGGCGAACGGGGAGTGATAGCCATCGACCAAAAACTGGCAGAGATGCTCGGCAGTGAAAATTTGGTAGGACAAACCATAGAGTTTCAGGCTGAAAATGACACGCAACAAGTCTACGCCATTTGCGGCATCTGCGAAAGAATTCCGGTGCATATCCATGTTGGCAGAGACAGAAACCCATCTTGTTTCATTTATGGCGGAGAAGACCTTTTACAGGAGGTATATCTTAAAATCAACCCACACAATGTTGAGGGCGCTGTTGCTGATCTACGTCGGCAAACCGACGAATACAGCAAAATCATCCCTGCTTTTACCATCAAAACGCTCAAAGAAAAGAGTGTTCGAGATGATATGGCAGGCGTGGATAAAGTTGCCGGCATATTAACATGTATTGCATTGTTGTTGAGTATGTTTGGCGTTTATTCCTCTATAGCAATGGATGCAGAAAGCCGGCGCCGCGAAGTTGCCATTCGTAAAGTGAATGGCGCCGAAGAGTGGAATATTTTCGTATTATTTGGCAAAAGTTATTTTATCGTACTGGTTATAGCATGGCTGTTTGCTTCATGGTTGATGATGGCGGTCATTTCATTAATGAGTTGGAACATTGATGTATCGGTAAGATATGTTTTGAGATTTGACTATTATTTTATCGTTTTGGCAGTAATGGTTTTCATCACCACAGCCACCATTTTCAATAAAGTTTGGCGTATTTCAAAAATCAATCCCGCCGAACTAATCAAATCCGAATAAAATGATTACTTTTGCCCCTTCAAATATCAATCACCAAACCTCAAAACCATGATCTACTTTTTCCGCAATAAAACAGAATATATAATTGCTATTCAGGCAGTTAATGAGTTATCATCAGACGATGTCGCCAAACTCGAATGGCTCTTTGAAGCATCGCAAATTGTTGACGCTCCCGAAATAATTGGCTGGTATGTAGGACCGCGCCGCGAACTGATTTCCCCGTGGAGCAGCAATGCCGTAGATATTACACGCAACATGAATATCTGCGGCATTGTGCGTATGGAATATTTTATGCCCGTTACGCCACCCAAAGAGAACGCCCCGCGCAATTACGACCCCATGTTGCAAGCGCTTTACGAAAACCTCAATGCCGACGTCTTTACTGTCGACAGCCAGCCGGAACCCATCTTATTTATTGACGACATTGCCGCCTACAACCAAAAGGAAGGCTTGGCGCTGAGCGACGACGAAATCGCATATCTCGAAGGCGTACAGCAGAAAATAGGGCGCCGGCTCAGCGACAGCGAAATCTTCGGTTTTTCGCAAGTGAACTCCGAACATTGTCGGCATAAAATTTTCAACGGGCAGTTCGTCATCGACGGCGAAGCAAAACCTTCTACGCTCTTTCAGATGATCAAGCGCACTTCCGCCGAAAACCCCAACCATATCGTATCAGCCTATAAAGATAATTGCGCTTTTATAGACGGACCGCAGGTAGAACGTTTTGTCCCCGCACATGGCGATCAGCCCGGTTATTATGGCGTCCGTTCAGAAGAAACCGTTCTTTCTTTAAAGGCAGAGACGCATAATTTCCCCACCACAGTGGAACCCTTCAACGGAGGCGCTACAGGCGGCGGCGGCGAAATACGCGACCGCGTGGCTGGCGGCAAGGGAGCCAACGCATCGGCAGGCACAACCGTGTACATGACTTCTTATCCGCGTTTCGCAGAAACAGGGCGCGAATGGGAAGAACAAATTGAACCGCGTCCCTGGCTGTACCAATCGCCGTTGGATATTCTTATGAAGGCGTCCAACGGAGCAAGCGATTATGGCAATAAATTCGGGCAACCGCTCATTTGTGGCAGCCTGTTCACGTTTGAGCATGTCGAAAAAATGAAAAAATTCGGTTTCGATAAGGTTATCATGATGGCTGGCGGCGTGGGCAACGGACGAAAAAGCGACAGTGCGAAGGGCGTCCCTGAGCCGGGCGATAGAATCATCATGCTCGGCGGCGACAATTACCGCATCGGCATGGGCGGCGGCGCCGGTTCGTCGGTAGCAACGGGCGAATACGATAATTCGCTCGAACTGAACGCCGTGCAACGCTCCAACCCCGCCCTGCAAAAAAGAGTAATGAACGCCATTCGCGCAATGGTGGAAAACGAACGCAACCCCATTGTGTCCATACACGACCATGGCGCGGGAGGTCACCTGAACTGTCTGTCGGAGTTAGTTGAAGCAACCGGAGGGCGAATAGATATGACTTGCTTGCCCATTGGAGACCCTTCGCTGTCGGCAAAAGAAATCGTGGGCAACGAATCACAGGAGCGTATGGGCTTGTTACTGAAAGAGAAAGATGTAGAAACGCTACGCCGAATCGCTTCGCGCGAACGGGCGCCCATGTATGTCATCGGCGAAACCACCGGCGACCACCGTTTAACTTTTGAAAATCCAAAAACCGGAGAAAAACCCATCGACTTGATGCTCGAAGATATGTTTGGCAACACGCCCAAAACGGTAATGAGCGATCAAACCGTCGTTGCGGAATTTGAACCTGTTGCATATGAAAAAAATAAATTGCAGGAATATCTCGAAAGTTTGCTGCAATTGGAAACAGTGGCTTGCAAAGACTGGCTCACCAACAAGGTGGATCGTTCGGTAACCGGTTTGATAGCCGTACAACAGACGGTCGGCGAAATACAACTTCCGTTGAACAATTTGGGCGTTGTAGCATCTGATTATCACGGAAAGAATGGAATAGCCACATCAATCGGTCATGCGCCGGGCGTAGCATTGCTGGATGCCGCCGCCGGTTCGCGTTTGGCAATTGCCGAAGCGTTGACCAATATCGTATGGGCGCATCTGGACGGCGGTCTCAAAGCCGTTTCGTTAAGCGCCAACTGGCAGTGGCCCTGCAAAAACCCCGGCGAAGACGCTCGCCTGTATAGCGCTGTGGAAGCGGCAAGCCGGTTTGCCATCGAACTGGGTATCAATATACCTACCGGAAAAGATTCACTGTCGATGACGCAGAAATATCCCGGCGGCGAAAAAGTTTTTTCACCCGGAACCGTCATCATTTCTACCGTTGCACAAACAGGCGACGTCCGAAAGGTAGTGCGTCCTGTGATGGTCAACGATACGGACTCGCATATCATTTATGTCGATTTGTCGCGCGCGCCTTTCGCTTTGGGCGGAAGCAGTTTTGCGCAGATATTGGGCAAGATGGGCGACGCCGTACCCGACGTTACCGACGCCGCCTATTTTACAAAAGCCTTTGAAACAGTACAACGCCTTATCGGCAAAGAAATGATTATGGCTGGGCATGACGTATCTTCCGGCGGATTGATCGCTGCGCTGCTCGAAATGTGCTTCGCCAACCGCGAGGGAGGCATGGAAGTAGACCTGACAGCCATAGCGCAGGAACACGGCAACGAAGCAGACATAGTCAAGGTATTGTTTGCAGAAAATCCGGCGTTGATTTTACAGGTGCATGAAGTAGACAGCGTGAAAGTTCACGAAGCGTTCGGAGAGGCAGGCGTTAAGGCGCACACCATCGGCAAACCTATTTCCAAACGCATATTGCGCGCATTTTACGACGGTGAAAAATACAAATTCGACATCGACCAGTTGCGCGACCTTTGGTTCAAAACATCGTATCTCTTTGATTGCAGACAAAGCGGCAAGCAACAGGCTACCGAACGGTTCAGCAATTACAAATTCCAACATTTGGAATACCTGTTTCCTCCTCATTTCAAAGGTTCGTTGGCGCAATACGCCATCGACCAGCGCCGCGAACAGCCCACGGGTATTCGCGCTGCCGTCATCCGCGAACATGGCGCATTGTGCGAGCGCGAAACGGCTTGGATGATGTATCTTGCCGGCATGGATGTGAAGGACGTACATACCACCGACCTCATTGACGGACGCGAAACGCTTGACGATGTAAACATGATTGTCTTTGCAGGCAGTTTCTCCGGCATCGACGTAGTTGGTTCAGCCAAAGGTTGGGCTGGCTCCATCCTCTACAATGAAAAAGCCAAAACAACGCTCGAACGCTTTTACGCCCGACCTGATACTTTGAGCCTTGGCATATGCAATGGCTGCGCGTTAATGATTGAATTGGGGTTGATCACGCCCGATGACGCACAAAAACCCGTCATGGAACACAACGATTCGAAAAAGATGGAATCTGCTTTTGTAAACGTCAGTATTCCCGAAAATAAGTCGGTGATGCTTCACTCATTGGCAGGCGCCCGTCTTGGCGTCTGGGTATCGCACGGAGAAGGAAAGTTCAATTTCCCTGCGCCTGTGGAACAATACCATGTAGCGCTTCAATACAGTTACGATGCTTATCCCGCCAATCCTAACGGTTCGCCGCAGGGGATAGCCGGAATTTGCAGCGCAGACGGACGTCATTTAGCCATCATGCCCCACCCCGAACGCGCTATCTATCCCTGGAACTGGCCCCACTACCCCGCATCGCGAAAGCACGATCAAATTACGCCCTGGGTGGAAGCATTTGTGAACGCAGCGGAATGGATCGGGAAAACCGGGGAAAAAATTGTCACACTTTGATTTCTACTTCCACGCCGCTGGGCAGTTCCAATTTCATCAATGCGTCGATGGTTTTGGGCGTCGAACTGTAGATGTCCATCAACCTCTGGAACGCGCTGAGTTGAAATTGTTCCCTTGACTTTTTGTTGACAAAGGTGGAACGGTTGACCGTGAAAATACGCTTGTGCGTTGGCAAAGGGATAGGACCGCTTACTGAGGCGCCTGTCGTCTTCACTGTTTTCACGATTTTTTCAGCCGATTTGTCCACCAAACTGTGGTCGTAAGATTTAAGTTTTATTCTAATCTTCTGGCTCATATTGAATTGATAATTTATATTAACGAATATCCTTTTATTTTTATAATCACATCCTTTGCCATATTTTCTGACAACGGACTGTAGTGCGAAAATTCCATAGTTGAAGTGGCGCGTCCTGAAGTAATGGTACGCAAGACGGTCACATATCCGAACATTTCCGCAAGCGGCGCCTTCGCCTTAATGACGCGCGCTCCGCCCCGCTCCTCCATGCCGTTGATGTTTCCGCGCCGCTTGTTGAAGTCGCCAATCACGTCGCCCATATACTCTTCGGGCGTCACCACTTCCACAGCCATGACCGGTTCCAGTAAAACGGGGTTGGCGTTTTTACATGCTGCGCGGAAGGCGTATTTGGCGCATATTTCGAACGAGAGCGTGTCGGAATCTATCGTGTGGTACGAACCGTCCAGCAAAGTTACCTTCAAACTGTTCATCGGGAAACCTGCTAAGACGCCATTGACCAACGATTCCTTAAATCCTTTTTCCACTGAGGGGATGAACTCTTTGGGTATATTGCCGCCTTTCACTTCATTCACAAATTGCAAGCCCGAATATCCTTCGTCGGCAGGCTCAACGCGAAAGATAATATCTGCAAACTTTCCGCGTCCGCCCGACTGTTTTTTGAACAGTTCGCGATGCTGGTAGGCGGAAGAGATTGCTTCCTTGTATGCCACCTGCGGGTTGCCCTGATTACATTCCACGCTAAATTCGCGGCGTAATCGGTCTGTGATGATTTCTAAATGGAGTTCGCCCATGCCGTTGATGATGGTTTGCCCCGAATCGGGGTCGGTGCGCACCTGAAAGGTCGGGTCTTCTTCGGCAAGTTTTGAAAGCGCTACCGCTAATTTTTCGATGTCTATTTGCGTTTTAGGTTCCACTGCCACGCTGATAACGGGGTCGGGGAAGGTCATCGATTCCAAAAGGATGGGCTTTCCGGGCGTGCAAAGCGTATCGCCTGTGCGAAGGTCTTTCAAACCTACGGCGGCGCAAATATCGCCCGCTTCGCATGATTCGATGGGGTTCTGTTTGTTGGAATGCATCTGAAAAATCCGCGAGATGCGTTCCTTCTTATTGGAACGGGTATTGAACACATACGAACCGCTGTCCAATTTTCCCGAATACACGCGAATATATACCAATCTACCCATATACGGGTCGGTTGCCACCTTAAAGGCGAGCGCTGTCAGCGGCTCATTCGGGTCGGGTTTGCGGGATATTTCCTTGTCGTTGTCTGGATTCACTCCTGTGATATTGCCTTTGTCCAAGGGGTCGGGCAAATAAGCGACAACGGCGTCTAAAAGATTTTGTACGCCTTTATTTTTAAACGAAGCGCCGCAGATCATCGGTACAATGGTCTGTTTCAGTACGGCTTGTCGAATAGCGACATTCAATTCTTCGATGGTGATGGAAGCCGGATTTTCAAAGAACTTTCCCATGAGTGCGTCGTCGGTTTCGACTACCGATTCGAGCAGTTTGTTGTGCATTTCCGTAGCCTCTTCCAACATCTCGGCAGGGATGTCCAATATATCAATTTCTTCTCCCTTGTCGTCGCGCCAGTATTCGGCTTTCATGGTAATCAGGTTGACTATTCCTTCAAACGCTTCTTCCGAGCCGATGGGAATGACTATCGGCACGGGATTTGATTTCAATCGTTCGCGTACTTGATTGACCACGCCGATAAAATCAGCGCCTTTTCTGTCCATTTTGTTGACAAAGCCGATACGCGGCACGCCGTATTTTTCGGCTTGGCGCCATACGGTTTCCGATTGAGGCTCCACCCCTCCCACAGCGCAAAACAATGCTACGGCGCCGTCGAGGACGCGCAACGAACGTTCTACTTCTACCGTAAAATCAACGTGTCCGGGAGTGTCAATCAAGTTGATATGATATTCTTGATGGTTGTATTCCCATTTACATGTAGTAGCAGCGGAGGTAATGGTGATACCGCGTTCCTGCTCCTGTATCATCCAGTCCATTGTCGCGGCGCCTTCATGTACTTCTCCCATTTTGTAATTGATACCCGTGTAAAACAAAATCCTCTCGGAGGTAGTTGTTTTTCCGGCATCAATATGCGCCATGATACCAATGTTCCTGGTGTACCGTAAATCTCTGCTCATCTAACAGTTAAAAACGGAAATGAGAGAAAGCACGGTTTGCTTCTGCCATTTTATGCATGTCTTCCTTCCTTTTGAAGGCGCCTCCTTCTTCCTTATAAGCAGCAAGAATTTCGGCGGCGAGCTTGTCGCTCATCGACTTACCGGCACGTCTCCGTGCATAGAGAATCATATTTTTCATGCTTACCGACACTTTTCGGTCGGGGCGTACTTCCATAGGCACCTGAAAAGTGGCGCCACCCACGCGGCGGCTCTTTACTTCCACCATCGGGGTTACGTTTTCGAGCGCTTTGCGGAAAATATCCAAAGGCGTCTTTCCGTCCTCTTTGGATTTGGACTCAACAGTCTTCATCGCGTCATAAAAAATGGTGAAGGCTGTGGTTTTTTTGCCTTTGAGCATCAGGTTGTTTACAAAGCGGGTTACTTCCTTATCGCCGAATACGGGATCGGGTAATAAAATCCGTTTTTTGGGTTTCGTTTTACGCATTTATCACTGTACTATAATGTATTATTTCTTTTTTCCTTTTGCCGGAGCGCCTTTAGCGACCGCGCCTTTTTTAGGTCTCTTGGCGCCGTAGAGCGAACGGCTTGCCAAACGACCCTCCACGCCCGATGTGTCCAAGGCGCCACGAATGATGTGGTAGCGCACGCCGGGCAGGTCTTTCACACGACCGCCGCGAATGAGCACGATGGAGTGTTCCTGAAGATTGTGCCCTTCGCCGGGTATGTAGGCGTTGACTTCCTTCTGGTTCACCAATTTCACACGCGCTACCTTGCGCATGGCTGAGTTGGGTTTCTTGGGGGTGGTAGTGTACACGCGCACACATACGCCGCGCCGTTGGGGGCAAGAATCCAAAGCAGGCGACTTGCTCTTGTCAATGAGCCTTGTCCTGCCGTTCCTTACTAATTGCTGAATTGTAGGCATAAAGACGATTTATCTTTGATTCAAAACTAATTTTAAAAAATGGGCTGCAAAGATACGGCTTTTTTTTATATTACAACAAATGCGTGAAAAATTTTTTTGATTTACCCGATTCACTTACATTCAGCGTCATAGATTTCCCTGTCTTCTTTTGACAACTTCTCTACCTTTGCGGAAAGCGCTTCGGATTTTTTCGCGAACGCATTAAAAAAATTTGTTGCATTTACCTCACCCGAATTTCACGAAACTCCCATCGGATAAGTCCAAATCTTTCAACGCATCGGCAAAATCGCTCAATGCGGGATTTTCGCCAAACGCCGACAGCAGTTCCTCTTTCTGCTCTTCGGCGGGCGGTGGCGGGTCTTCTTCGGCGTTCCACTTTGCGTAAAGGGTGATGTCGGCGGTTACCACGTCGGTAGCGAAAATCCATTCTGCGGTCAGCGCCGCTTGTCTGTACCACGCTGCGAATGTATATCCGCTGCGCGTCGGGTTGTCGGGCTCCACTACCTTGTCGCCGTCTTTTACTTTTATGGGCGCAACCGTGCTGCCGCCCTCGCCGGTGTCGAAGGAAACGGTAAATTCCTTCGGCGGGTCTTCTTTTTCATCGCAAGACGAAAAAATGGTTGTTACTGCGAGGCAGGCTGCTATCGTTGCCACATTCTTCAAAAAAAATCTGAAATTTGTCATTATAAGAACTTTATTATTTAAAAATTTTGCGGCAAAAGTAGTTTGCAGGAATTTGGCAGGTATAGACAAAAATAGATATTTTACTTTTGGGCGTTTTTTTTCGCGTTTTTTTTGTGTTTTTTTTCAAAAAAAGTTTGGCAGTTTGAAAAATAAGCAGTATT
>Ga0099364_10005329_pt1 | contig 19129 bp, 11 predicted proteins | sample TergutTh196P3_FD_73070 | JGI IMG/M metagenome (GOLD analysis project Ga0099364, IMG submission 73070) | Microcerotermes parvus P3 segment gut microbial communities from Pointe-Noire, Republic of the Congo - Th196 P3 | ecosystem: Host-associated > Arthropoda: Insects > Digestive system > Gut ...
CTTCTTACTCCCTACGGGCTAGCTACAGAGAAACTGTCCTCGCCGGACTTTAGGCTGGGAGCAATGGTACTGGCAAAGGGTTCCATTATGCCGCAGACAAATATAAAAATTGCGCTGGGTTTGCTGGATGCAGGCAAACCGGAATTGGCAAAGCTTATTGCCAACAGGTACTGTAAAACGGTAAAAGACATGGGACCCTCTTTCCTCATGAACCCCTTCAGGGGCTCGGGTGCATACTTTGGTTCATGGACCTGCTGTGCATACTTTACCCTGGCAGCCATGCTGAACGATCTATAAACTGGAGAAAAAAATGAAAATAGCTGTTATAGGTGCTACCGGCAAGGCAGGATCGCTGATTGCCAGGGAAGCAAGACTTAGAGGACATGAGGTATGGGCAGTAATAAGGCCGGGCAGTGCTGCAAGGCTGGAATACCCCTACCAGGTAATAGAAAAAGACCTTTTTGAAATAGCGCCTAACGATTTAAAAGGTTTTGAAGCTGTAATAAATGCCTTTGGAACCTCATTCAGTAAACCAGGAGAAGAGCACCTTCATTATAATGCCGCAGAACACATGGTTAAGGTTTTCGAAGAACTGCCGGAAGTAAGACTCCTCACAGTGGGAGGTGCTGCCAGTTTATACAGGGACAAGGAAAAAACAAGACTTGTTCTGGATGATATAAATCCGGCATTTAAGGCAGTTCCGGAATTTGCAGCAAAGGGTTTTGAATTAATAAAAAAGAGCAATATTAAATGGACCTATATGAGTCCGCCGGAAAACTTTGATGCAGGAGGAGTCAGAACAGGAAAGTACCTCCTGGGCGGAGACTTCATAATACCCAACTCCTACGGTGAGAGTTACGGCTCCTATGCTGACTTTGCCGTTGCTGCCATTGACGAAGCTGAACAGGGTAAGCATATACAAAAACGCTTTACCATAGTTTCGGACTCTCCTTTTTACCACGGCAATAAGCAGCTCTTTAACCTGGCAGCCTATCCCTTTTTCAGACGTTACGGTTACATGGGGATCTTCAGCCAGGGAGACACAGGTTATGGCAGTGCCTCACTTTACCTGGGTTCAAGGCGGGGTTCAAATGCCCTTGTTGAAACAGGACCCAAACTCATAGACTTCTGGCCTATATATAAAGGCAAGAAAGTCCCCTGCTCAGTAAAAACAAGAGCAACAGAGTTAACAATATTAACCAGGTTCGGCAATATTTATATCTGCTTTGCAGAACCTGGCATGCTTTTAATAAAAGGCGATGAAGGCATGGGGCTGCGTTTCTACAAGGAAATGCAGATAGATGTAGTAAAACCCCGCGTAAAAGGCGCATGGGAAGTGATCTTCCGCCGTATATGCAGCACTGTGTTCATGCCGCTTAAAGGCCGCCTGGAAGTAGATGCTCCCTGGAATGCAGAAAGGTTAACCCATCCTGTTGCAAATATAGATGTCCTCCCCGAAGAAGGCGGTTCCTTTGAACTTGCAATAGAGGAATTCACCCATGCCGGCTGGGTAAGGGACAGCTATCCAAACTACGACGAGGGACTCCGCTCATCAAACGATGACTGGAATTCCTTTCTTGAAACAATCCCTAATTTCACAAGGGAACTTGATGAAAAAAGGGAAGAGTACAGCTACGCATTATGGTCATTGCTTGTAGGACCGGGAGGAAAGGTAAAAAGACCATTAATGATGATGTTCCCCACATCCCCTGGATCTGCATGGCAAATGTGCCAGAACGCTGTTGCCCTGGGACAGAAAGACCTTACACTCTCCATAGAGCTCCTATTGAACCCCCTGGACGAGATGTCGCCTTACGGGCAGGTAATAGATTATTACGGCGATATGTGGGGAGTGCTTGCATTGACAAAACCCCCGCTCTGGGGCTGGGCAATAAAAGAACTCATGAAAAAACATGATCTAAAAAAAGCAGTACCCAAAGAAAAGCTAAACGCAATGTACGAAGGCTATTCGAAAAACGCCAGGTGGTACGAGATCTGCCGCGACGATGATGAGGACGGACTGTTCCAGTATGACCACGGACATGAGAGCGGCAGCGATGACAGCACTGTCTTTAATAAATACATGGTAGTGGAAAGCCCAGACCTCTCTGCCTTAATGGCTCTTATGTACGAGGCATTGGGAGATGTAGCTCTAATGCTGGACAAACCCAAGACAGAAGCTGATGCCTGGTACGAAAAATCAAAAACGACCATAAAGAAAATGATAGATGCCTTCTGGACAGGTGAAAGATTCGTAGGCCTTACAAACTATGATCACGAAGTTGTTGCCTCAGAATCCTATATGTACTATGTGCCGATTATTCTGGGTAAACGCCTGCCGGAAAATATCATTGATAAAATGGCAGAAGACCTGGGCATGGAAGGAGAGCTTCTAACACCCTACGGGCTTGCTACAGAAAAACTTACATCCAGGGAGCTTAAGTTAGGCGCAATGAAACTGGCACAGGGTGCCTTATTGCCGCCTGCCAATATACTCATTACCCTGGGCCTCAGGGAGGCAGGAAAAACAGAACTGGCAAAACTCATAGCACAGAGGTACTGCAAAACCATAAAGGACTCGGGCCCCTCATTATTGATTAATCCTTTCCGGGGGAACGGTATGTTCACAGGTTCATGGACCTGCTGTGCCTATTTTACCCTGGCGGCCATGTTAAATGATCTATACAAGGGAGAGAAAGCATGAAGATAGCAGTAATAGGTGCAACAGGAAAAGCAGGCTCCCTTATTGCAAGGGAAGCCAGGAACAGGGGGCATGATGTAACAGCTGTGATAAGACCCGGCAGCGCTCCCAGGCTGGAATACCCCTACCCTGTTATAGAAAAAGATCTCTTTAACCTGGCAGCGGAAGATCTTTCGGCTTTTGATGCAGTAATAAACGCATTCGGCACCTCTTTCAGCAAGCCGGGGGAAGAACACCTTCACTATACAGCGGCAGAACATATGGTAAAAGTTTTTGAAAAACTTCCCAATGTACGCCTATTAACAGTGGGCGGAGCTGCCAGCCTTTACAGGGACAAAGAAGGCACCCGCCTTGTTCTGGATGATATAGCGCCGGCGTTTAAGGCAGTTCCGGAATTTGCCGCCAAGGGTTTTGAGCTTATAAAGAAAAGCAATATAAACTGGACCTATATGAGTCCGCCGGAAAACTTTGATGCAGGCGGCTCCAGAACAGGAAAGTATCAGCTGGGCTCGGATTATATAATCCCCAATTCCTACGGCGAGAGTTACGGCTCCTATGCAGACTTTGCCGTTGCTGCCATTGACGAAGCAGAGCAGGGAAAACATATACGAAAGCGTTATACCATAGTTTCTGATTCTCCCTTCTTCCAGGGAAACAAGCAGCTGTACAATCTTTCAATCTATCCCTTCTTCAGACGCTATGGTTATATGGGGGTCTTTAATTCAGGAGATGCAGGTTACGGCAATACCTCCCTTTACCTTGGAACCCGCCATGGCTCTTATATGCTTGTTGATACAGGACATAAACTCATAGACTTCTGGCCGACTTTCGAAGGCAAAAAAGTCCCTGCCTCTCTAAAAACAAAGTCAACAGAGCTCATGGTACTAACCAGGTTTGGCAATATAAGCATGTGCTTTGCAGAACCAGGAATGCTTATAATTAAGGGCGATAAGGGCATGGGGCTTCATTTCTACAAGGAGATGAAAATAGATGTGGTAAAGCCCAGGAAAAACGGTGCCTGGGAAATAGTTTTCCGCCGCTTGGCAAGCACCATGTTCAAAGCTACAAAAGGGAAGCTTGTAGTAGATGCTCCCTGGGATGCAGATAAAATGACCAGCCCCATTACAAAGATAGATGTATTTTCGGAGGAAGGCGGCGGTTTTGAACTGGTTATAGAGGAATTCGATAAGGCTGGTTATTTAAGGGATAAATACCCCTCCTACGAAGAGGGACTAAGTTCCTCAATAGAGGACTTTAATTCCTTCCTTAATACCATACCCTCCTTCCCCAAAGAATATGAAGAAAAAAGGGAAGAGTATGCCTATGTGCTTTGGTCGCATTTGGTTGGACCAAGCGGGAAAATAAAAAGACCCTTAATGTTCATGTTCCCCTTTATGAGAGCCTCTTCCTGGCAGATGTGCCAGAACGCAGTTGCACTGGGGCAAAAAGACCTCACTATACCGGTGGAGCTTTTATTAAACACCTTTGACGAAATGAGCCCCGTGGGGCAGATGTGCGATAATTACGATGATATGTGGGGAAGCCAGCCTTTCACAAAGCCTCCCCTGCATGGCTGGACATTAAAACTCTTAATGAGAAAGCACGATCTAACAAAGGCCATTCCCAAAGACAAACTGGAAGCTCTTTACGAGGGCATGGGAAAGGTGAGCAATTGGTACATGAACTACAGGGATGATGACAAAGACGGTCTCCCCCAGTTTGAGCATGGACATGAAAGCGGAACTGATGACGGCTCTATCTTTCATGGACACCTGGTGGTGGAAAGCCCCGACCTTGCTTCCTATCTGGCATTGATGTTTGAAGCTCTGGGAGACCTCGCAGGAATGTTGGGTAAACCCAAGGCGGAAGCTGATGACTGGTATGATCGCTCAAAAACCATAATCAAAAAAATGATCGATGCCTTCTGGACAGGAGAGAGGTTTATAGCCCATGTAAATCATACCCATGAAGTAATTGCCACAGATTCCTATATATACTACCTGCCGATTATTTTAGGCAAACGCCTTCCGCAAGATATAATAGATAAACTGGCGGATGAACTGGGAATGGAAGGTGAATTATTAACACCTTATGGCCTTGCCTCGGAGAAACTTTCCTCCAGTATAGATTTCCGGCTGGGAGGGAAACTGGCTCTGGGAAGCATACTCCCCCCGACAAATATACTCATCTCCATAGGCTTACTGGATGCAGGAAAACCAGAACTGGCAAAGCTTATAATGCAGAGGTACTGTAAAACAATCAAAGACATGAGCCCTGCCCTGCTTACTAATCCCTTAAGGGGAACAGGGAGCAGTTACGGAGGCTCCTGGGCTCCCTGTGCCTATATTACTCTGGCAGCCATGTTAAACGAAATGTAAATATATGGTACTGTTTTCCATACATGAGAAAGCAGTACTATATTTTTGCAGCCTGTTTTTTATTTAGCCTGGGTACAAACATACTCAGCCTTTCCCTTATTTTCCGCTTGACTGATACCCTGTCTTTTAACCCGGGGCAGATAGGTACTTATATGGCTCTGGGTCAGTTATTTTATTTCCTGGGCTGTAATCTATACCATCGCATAGGTTCAGCCTTTAATAATGCAAGTGTCTTCACAGGATCTGCAATAATAGTATTAATTTCCTCCATTTTTCTTGGCTTCACAAGAAGCAGCGGAATAATCTATGCCTCTTACTGGATTTTGCAGATAGGTGCAGGGTTTTTTTGGCCGCCTATTATGGCATGGCTTACAGAGGGTCTAAGCGGTAAAGAACTTAGCCGCGAAATGGGATTTTTTAACCGCAGCTGGATGGGTGCAAATATGATAGGCCCCCTTATTGCCGGTACCCTGTATGCCTGGAACAGTACGGTAAATTTTCTGATAATAATTTTCTGTTATGCATTAGTCCTGGCTTTAATTATTTTACTTAGAAAATCCAGCGGAAAAGAGGGAACACAAACACCGGTAAAAACCAAAGCAGAAGACAGGGACAATACTGCAGAAAATATAACCTCTTATATGCTTACAGATAAAATACAAAAACTCTACCGTTATAGGGGCTGGTTAAGCGGATTTTGCAATACCGTTTTTGTAGGGGTGCTGTTAAACATAATCCCCCTGCATATAAGAGACGGCCTTGGTTATACTGAGCAGTCTGCAGGTATCGTGCTTTTTATGCGCACCATTCCGGGTCTTATCGGTTTTTCCCTTTTGGCAAAATTCAATGCCTGGCAGTTTAACCGGAAGTGGTTTTATTTAACCCAGAGCGGATTAATTGCATGCTCAGTTTTATTATTACTGGCAGGAGACAGGCTGGCAGTATTCTATGCAATAGTAATTCTCTATGGCTTTGTAAATTCAGCCTGCTATAATAACAGCATGTTTTATTCCAGCGCAACCGGCATAAGCCCCAAGAAGAACCTGGCTATTCACGAGATCTTTCTCTGCATGGGGAATGCTGCAGGAACAGCCGGAGGCGGCTTTATGTACCAGCACTTTGGTTTTACAGGGGTCTGCCTTTCTCTAGTCATGGCACTGGGGATGGGCTTAGCCGCCCATTTTATTTTTAATAGGCAGCACCTCGCTGAGGTTAAAAAAGAAAGAACTGCTAAGCCGCCGCTTTAATATCCCGTTTTATCCCCTATAAAATCTTTTTCAAAATATTTAAACCCTGCTCAATTTCTCCGTCACTAATTATATAGGGAGGAAGGAAGCGCAGAGTCTGTTTTCCCGCAGTAAGCAGTAAGAGCCCGGGATTTTCCTTAAGGGCAATTTCCAGAACCGGCCAGGCGTCTATAGTAATATCTACCCCTATCATTAAGCCTTTGCCCCGCACAACTGTCACTTTAGGGTGTTTCCACGAGATTATCGTATCTTTTATCAGTTCTCCCTTTCTTGTGATATCCGCAAGAAAATCCGGCTTTGTGACAGTATCCAGAACCACAAGTCCTGCAGCCGCTGCCAAGGAGTTCCCCCCAAATGTGGAACCATGGTCGCCCGGCTGGAAAACCTCGGCTGTTTTTTCACCTGCGAGGACTGCACCCACGGGAATCCCGCCGCCCAGACCCTTTGCAAGCGTTACTATATCCGGTTTTACCCCATATAACTCACCGGCAAGGAATTTTCCCGTTCTCCCAACTCCGGTCTGGATTTCATCCAGCATAAAAAGGATGTCCCTTTCTGCACATAATTTGGCAGCAAAATCCATATACTCCTGAGTCATTGGCTTAATGCCGCTTTCCCCCTGGATGGGCTCAATAAAAAACCCGGCAACTGTATTTTTATCAAGTGCCCTGTCCAATGCCTCAGTATCACCTGGCTCAATAAAAACAAAACCTTCGGTATAGGGTCCAAAGTCTTTGTGAAAGGATTCCTGCCCCGTGGCGGAGAGGGTGGTTATTGTCCTCCCGTGGAAACTCCCCAAAAGGGTGACAATTGTATGCCTTCCCTTGCCGTACTTCATTAGCGAGTACTTCCTTGCAATTTTACAGGCACCCTCGTTTGCCTCCGCCCCGGAATTCGCAAGGAAGACATTCTTCATTCCCCCTCCTGCACAGGCAGAAACAAGTTTATCTGCAAACAGGGTTGCAGTATCTGTTTTATAATAATTGCATACATGCATTAATTTTCCTGCCTGCTCCGAAATTGCGTTTAACAGGGCAGGGTTTGCATGACCCAGGCAGTTAACTGCTATGCCGGAAGTAAAGTCCAGGTACTCCTTCCCGTCAGTTCCTGTAAGCCAGGCTCCTTTTCCCTTTTCAAAAATTACAGGCAGCCTGTTATAGGTTTTCATAAAAACATCGTTCATAATTTTCTCCAAAAATTTTATATTAATTTCTCTTAAAAAACTTTAGTTTTGAATCATGGTTCCTATACCCTCATCGGTAAATAATTCCACCAACAGGGCATGGGAGATTCTCCCGTCTATGATATGGGCTTTTTTAACACCGCCGTCAAGCGCCATAATACAGCAGTCTACCTTCGGGATCATGCCCTTGTTTACAATCCCCTCGCTCTTTAGTTTATCCAGTTCAGGACGGCGTACTTCCTTAATAAGGGAATCGGGATCTTCCACATTGCGTAGAATGCCGGCAACATCTGTCATTAATAGAAGTTTTTCTGCATTCATTCCCCCTGCAATTTTCGCAGCGGCAATATCTGCATTTACATTTAATGCCTTTCCTTCGTCTTCCCCTGTACCGTATGCAACAGAGGACACAACGGGGATCATGCCGGAATCCAGAACAGTGTTTAATAAACTGGTATCTACAGTATGAATGTCCCCCACCAGTCCCAGTTCTTTCATGCATCTTGCTTTTAACATACCGCCGTCAATTCCCGAAAGCCCTACTGCCCTGCCCCCTGCTTCCTGTATAAGGGAAGAGATGTCCTTGTTTAGTTTTCCGCATAAGACCATTTGGACAACTTCCATAGTTTCTTCATCGGTATAACGGAGCCCGTTGACAAAATGGCTTTCCTTGCCAATTTTCTTTAACAGAGCTTCAATTTCCGGTCCGCCTCCATGAACCAGAACAGTGCGAATTCCTACGCAAGCCATTAGCACCACATCTTCTATGACCGCTGCTTTTAATTCATCGTTAAGCATGGCGTTTCCCCCATACTTTACAACCACAGTCTTGCCCCGGAATTTCTGTATATAGGGCAGAGCATTTACAAGAACCTCTGCCCTGTAATTTATATCATCTTTCATGACCTGTAATCTCCGTTTATCTTTACATAATCGTAAGTTAAATCGCAGCCCCAGGCTGCAGCCTGCCCGCTTCCCGCTCCGGTATTAATAATAATTTCGATTTCTTCCCTTTCCAGAATCCTCTTTGCATCGGTTTCAGAAAAAGGCAGGGAAGCGCCATTTTTGCAAAGCATAATTTCCTCGCCTTCACTTGCAAAAATCACATCCACTTTTTCCGGATCAAAATCTGCCCCGGAATAACCCATGGCACAGAGTATACGTCCCCAGTTTGCATCTGCCCCAAAAAATGCTGCCTTCACAAGACTGGAACCTGCCACACTCTTTGCCATTAGTTCGGCGGAGTCCTCATCAACTGCCCCTGTCACAGAAACAGTCAATAGCTTTGTCGCTCCTTCCCCGTCCCTGGCAAGAGAGCGGCTTAGTTTTACACAGAGCTTCTCCAGAGCCTGGGTAAACACCTCATGCTCAGAGCTTCCGCTCTTAATGGCATCATTCCCCGCCTGGCCGTTTGCCATTATTATCACCATATCGTTTGTGGAAGTGTCCCCATCCACAGTTACCCTATTAATACTGCGTTTAACTACCTTACGCAGGGAATCATCCAGCGCGTCCCTGTCTATGGCAGCATCGGTAGTAATGAAGCAGAGCATGGTTGCCATATTGGGATGAATCATCCCCGATCCCTTAAGCATAGCCCCAATGCGTATCTTCTTCCCGTTTATCTCTGCTTCCACAGCCCCGTCCTTTTTACGGGTATCTGTGGTCATTATTGCTTCCAGGGCAGCAGAATGACCTGCCTCATCTCCCTGTAGAGAATTCCCCAATGCCTCTATACTGCTCTCTATTGCGGAAATGAGCAGAGGCACCCCGATAACGCCGGTAGATGCAACTGCTACCTGCTTTGGGTTTATAGCAAAAAGATCCGCTGCAAGGTTTGCCATTTTTCTGGCGGAGGCAATCCCCTCCTCCCCTGTGCAGGCATTGGCATTACCGGAATTGGCAATAATTGCCCTTAGAACTCCGTCTGCAATATGCTCCTGGCTGATAATCACACAGGCAGACTTAACCTTGTTTGTGGTAAACATGGCACTTGCAATGCAAGGTTTTTCAGAATAAATAAGGGCAAGATCGCGTTTTGTGGAGCTGGCCTTTATCCCGCAGTAAATCCCCCCGGCTCTAAAACCAGCTGGAGCTGTAACCCCGCCGGATAATTCAATAATTTTACTCATAAATTACATTTTTGCATATTTATTTAATTATGTCAAGTGTATACGGCTATTTTTGCAATATTTTTGCATATTTATACAACTAGAAAAATAAAAAAGGAGACCTCAAAAAGAGATCTCCTTAATTACACATAAAAAACTAGTTCAGAAAATCAGATCACTGCGGAGGTGGCAGCATGGTAGCATTGCCGTATACACGCTGCCAGGCCTGCCTGCGTTCATCGATAATTGCCTGACCGCCTGCTGCAAGGTATGCTGCAAGACCATCATCAAAGACCCTGTCAAAGTTTGCAACAGGGGCTGATACCGACTGGCTGAATACTACAGTCTGTAATTCAGTCAATGAAGGACCAATACCAGCCTGGGCTGCAATCTCTCCTACCTGTACGTTTCTGCCTACCCTGTCATAATGCTCAGGCACATTGAAGGCCTGGGTGATTAGCTCTGGGGGAATTCCAGGATATGCCAGGGCAAGGGATCTTGTAGTAAGCTCCACATCTCCAAAGTTAATACCGTTAATTGTGATTGTATAGTCAAAGTTATTAACTGAGTTAATGGCATGAGGTGCGCCCGCTACCAGCATTTCTATAGCACCATTAGGATGGCGTATATGGTTAATTCCTTCTACACCAATCTGCAGGAACATTCTGTTTTCCAGTTTTGTAATCCATTCCAGATAAAGGAGGGATGCCACAGGTTCTGTATTTGATGCCGGGAAGGCAATGGTTCTGTCACCTGCTGTTCCATGGTCTCTCATGGGATAACCCCGATCATCTGTAAAAGGCGGAGGATTTGAGGCAAAGAAATATGCCTGGGGTCCAAAGAGCCTTTGCAGAGTGGTATTTATATCAAGACCGCCGCTTCTAAAGGGATGATCCCAGTTTTGAATATGTACGCCGACAAGACCAATCTTCATTAGATCGTCCATATCCAAAGCGCCGCCTAGTGCGAAATCTCTCCATAAAAGATCATCGTTATACCAGCGGTTCATCATGCGGAGTGCTTCCTTTGTACCGGGAAGGGTAATGGCTCCGTAACCGTAAATATACCTGTCTCTGTCTGTCAGATCACTGGGTCTCATTGAGTTTATAAGGGTCTGAGCTCCCCAGGTAATATTATCAGAAACACCCCAGGGGATAATTTCGCTGGGTGAGCGTCCGGGAGGAACAAGACGTGCTGCATTGTCCCTGAATGCATAAAGCATTCTTTCAAATTCCTGGGTTGTTCTGGGGGGTTGTAATCCCAGAATTTGCAACCAGTCATGACGTATAAATACGTTAACTGCCGGGTTAATAAAGCGCCGTCCCAGAAGTGCCCAGTTCTGACCTGTTGCAGGATCCTGATTCCAGAAAAGGAACTCATCCATTAAAAGTTCAACAACACTTGGAATTATATGCCTGTAATCCCTGATTAGAGGGGTCATATCCAGAATACCGCCCATATTGGCATAAGTGAGTATTGTAGGATAATCGTAAGTGCTTATTACATCGGGAGCTGTTCCCGCTGCCATAAGGTTATTGAGGAACTGTACTTCCGACCATCTGGGAATTGCAACAAATTCTACATTAACATTATGATCCCTCATCATACCTTCACGAATAAAGGTAGTCCAGAAATTGTCTTCGGGTGTAGGGTCAGCTTCTGTTGCCCTGTCCCAAATACCGACAGTGATGGTACGCTGTGTTAAGAACCGCATATCCCTGTCCAAACCTGCTCTGGCAAGTACAGGATCACTATGCAGCCTTGCATCGCTGAGATCTACTGCAACTGTCTGGCGTCCGTCACGGTTACCGCAGGCACCCAGAAAAATCACAGTAAATACAGCAGCCAGTACCAAGATGGCAACTGGTAGTTTCTTCATAAACTTCCTCCTATAAAAATTTCTCCAAATTATAAAAAATGGTAAAAGATATAATATTTTACAATAAGAATTCTTATTCTGTCAAATAAAAAAATCGAAAAAAATCGAAATTTTAATAAATGTTTAAAAAAAAAGGAGGTTCTATAAAAGAACCCCCTTAAAAATTATAATTGCTTAAAAATCACAGAAATTCTTATTGCTTAGGAATATTTACAGCATTGCCGTAAACCCTCTGCCAGGCTTCTCTGCGTTCATCCATAATTGCCTGTCCGCCGGCGGCAAGATAGGCTGCCATATTCTGGTTCCAGACCCTGTCAAAATCAGCAGGGCTGGCAATAAGAGACTGGCTGTATGCCACATTTCTAAGTTCGTTCAATGAAGGTCCAATTCCGGACTCTGCCATAATTTCACCCACCTGAACGTTTCTTCCGCTCCTGTCATAAGACTGGGGAATATAGAAAGCCTGCAGTACATGTTCAGCAGGGATCCCGGGGTATGAAAGGGCAAGAGACCTTACAGTTAGCTCAGGGGTTGCCATACGGACACCGTTAATGGTGATGGTATAGTCAAAATTGTTTACAGAGTTAATGGCATGTGGTGCACCAGCCTGAATCATTTCCAGAGCTCCATCCGGATGACGTCTGTGGTTAATGCCTTCAACACCAAACTGCATAAAGGTAAGATTATCCTGTCTGGTAATGAATTCCAGGTACAATAAAGATGCTACAGGTTCAGTATTGGAAGCGGGGAAGGCAATTGTACGGTCAGTAGCCGCAGAGAGATGCCTTCTGGGATAACCGGCATTGTTAAGGAAGGGTGAAGGATTTACAGCTGCAAAATAAGCCTGCTCACCAAGCATTCTTTGAAGGGTGGTATTAATATCAACACCGCCGCCCCTGAAGGGAGTGTCCCAGTTCTGCATATAAGCACCTACAAGACCGATTTTCATATAATCTTCAATACCCAATGCACCGCCCAGGGCAAAGTCATTCCAGAGTAAACCATCATTATACCAGCGGTTTAAGAGGCGAAGTGCATCCTGGGTTCCAGGCTGGGTATAGAACCTGTCATCAAATCCATGTATAAACCAGTCCCTGTCTGAAATATTGTGGTCTATAAAAGAACCAATTAAATTTCTGGCAGTCCAGCCCATATCAGTAGTAACACCAAAGGCTATCAGCTCGCTGGGGCTTCTTCCGGGAGGTAACAAGCGGGAAGCATTTGCCTGGAAGGCATAAAGCATTGCTTCAAATTCCTGGAGGTTTGTGGGATAAGACAGACCCAGTATATCAAGCCAGTCCTGGCGAACGAAGAGATTCAAACCGGGGTTAATTGCAAGGCGGCCGGGGATTGCCCATATGGTACCTGTTCTGGGGTCCTGGTTCCAATAAAGGTTATCATCGGTAAGAAGTTCAACCACGCTGGGCATTATATGCCTGTAATCCCTGATTAGGGGAGCCATGTCCATAATACCGCCCATATTCGCATAGGTGAGAATGGTGGGGTAACTGAAGGTGCTGATTACATCGGGAGAGTTCCCTGCAGCCATGAGGTTGTTAAGGAATTCCACTTCAGTCCAGCGGGGAATTGCAATGTATTCTACATTAACATTATGCTCCCTCATCATACCTTCACGAATATAAGTCGTCCAGAAATTATTTTCCGGTGTGGGATCTGCCTCTGTGGCTCTGTCCCATATACCTACTGTTATGGTACGGGTTGTTAAAAACCTCATATCCCTGTCCAAGCCGGCTCTGGCCAGTACAGGATCCGGATGAAGCCTGGGATCGCTTAGATCAACAGAAACTGAGCTGCGGTCACTGCCCTGGTTTCCGCAGGCACCCAGAAGGATTACTGCGAAAACCGCTGTTAAAATTAAAGCTGTCAGCTTTATTTTTTTCATGTTTTTTTCTCCTTGAAAATTCATAAATTCATAAATTCATTATACAGATCCCCAAATTTAGTTACAAGGGGTTTTTATTAAGCTATTCCTTTATGGCTCCCAGTGTGGCACCGGAAATAAAGTACTTCTGAAGCCAGGGATACACCAGCAATATCGGAATCATCGCCACTACTACAGAAGCAGAACGAAGGGTTTCCGGCCGCCCCGGTGTGGTAAAGCCTTCAAAGGCAGCAAGATCACCTACCTGGACTATGTTTTGCAGAATATTATACAAAAGGAGCTGAATCGGATGGAAACGCCTGTCCTGCATAAACATAAGTGCATCGGAAAAGCCGTTCCAGCGGCCTACCGCATAGAACAGTGAAAGTGTTGCAAACACTGCAGTCGACAGGGGCAGGTAAATCCTGATCAAAATGGTAAAGGGACCCGCCCCGTCAATTGCAGCAGATTCCTTTAAACTTGCCGGAATATTGTAAAAGAAGCTCCTCATAATGATCATATTGAAGACACTTATTGCCCCCGGTAGTATAAGTACCAGAGGATTATTCAATAAACCCAGATCCCTGTATAGAAGATATGTTGGAATGGTTCCTGCTGAGAAGTACATGGTGAAAATTACCATGAAGTTTATTATTTTGCGTCCTTTTAACTGGTCGTAAGTTAGGGGATAAGCCAAAAGGGTTGTCATTATCATGGCCGTGGAGGTAAAGATTGCTGTTAAGGCAATAGACCAGAGCAGAGCTCTGATAAAGCGGCTGTCTGTAAGCACAAATTGATATGCTTCAAAGTTTAATTCCACCGGATAAAAAGTAACCCGTCCAAGTATAATGGCATCTGATGAACTAAGGGATCTTGCAATTACACTGAGCATTGGCAATAAACATGCACAAATAAGCAATGAACATACTGCGGTTATAATCCAGTCTCCTGCATTTGGTCCTTTTAATTTCTTATATTTACTCATTTAATTACCCTCTGTATAAAATAACCAGACTAAAATAGTCCACGTTCGCCAAGTTTTTTGGCAATCGTATTGGCAGTTAAAAGGAAGATTAAACCAACAATATTCTGGAATAATCCCACAGCAGATGTCAGGGAGAAACGCAGCCCCAATATACCATGCTGATAAACAAAGATTGAAATTGTAGTAGCTACATCCCTTACAAGGGTATTCATCATGGAGAAGGGCCTGTCAAACTCGCTTCCCAGTATGCTTCCAAGACTTAAAATTATTAAAAGGGCAATAACGTGCCGTATACCAGGCAGGGTAATATGCCACATTTTCCTGAACCGCCCTGCCCCGTCAACCTCTGCAGCCTCATACAGCTCCGGGTTAACGGCAGTAATTGCAGCAAGATAGATAATGGTGTTCCAGCCCACGCTCTTCCAGACACCCAGCACAACATAAGTAGCCACCCAGTGAACTGAATCATTAAGGAAGGGAATGGGACCAATACCAAAACGCCCCAGAATTATATTAATGGTACCGGTGGAAGGAGCAAAGAGATTAACAGCCATACCTGAAACAATGATCCAGGAGAGGAAGTGGGGGAGGTAGGCGATGGTCTGGGTCACTCTTTTGAATTTTTTGAACTTTAACTCATTGAGCAGAAGTGCAAGAATGATCGGTGCCGGGAAACCCACAACCAGATCCAGCAGGTTAAGCATAATTGTATTACGCAGAGCCCAGCGGAACTGCAGGGTATTAAAGGCAGTAATAAAATGGGCAAAGCCGTTATTTGCTGCCCAATCCATATCCCAGACATTTCTGGTAATATTGTAATTCTTAAATGCAACAAGGATATTCGCGATGGGCAAATACCTAAAGACAATGAAAAATGTTACCGGCAGTAAAAGCATCAGATATAAGGTCCAATGCTGACTGAAGTAATTCAATGTTTTTTTTGATAAGATGGTTTTCATACACCAGCTCCTGCTAAGAATTTTCTGACCAAAAATTAACCGGAGTCCTCTCCGGAATCGATTCTCCAATACTAATACAGAAAAATTAAAAATGTCAACAAAAATTCTCCAAAAAACCAAAAATATTTGAGATATATATTAAATTTGACAAAATTACAAATCCACAATATGGTAATAATTATGAAAAAGATTAACTTTAATTCTGACTGGCAGTTCAGAAAAAATGAAGGAAGCCCCTGGGTACCGGTTCAATTACCCCATGATTGGCTTATAGACGATGTGAATAACCTGTATGAGTCCAATATAGCTACTTACAGGAAAACCCTGGATCCCTCAATCCCAGATGGTCTAAGAGAGGGACAGAGCATTATTCTTCGCTTCGATGGCGTTTACATGGATTCAAGTCTCTATGTGAATGAAAGCCTGGTTGGCGAATGGAAGTACGGCTATACCGCCTTTGAGTACGATATCACCAGTTTCATAAACAAAGACGGAAAAAACGAAATCACTGTAAAAGTGAACTACCAATCCCCGAACTCCCGCTGGTACAGTGGTGCCGGGATCTACAGGGATTGCTGGCTCTATATAAAAAACCCGGCTCATTTTATCAATGACGGGATTTACATCAGCCCAAAAAAGGAAGACTCTGACAACTGGAAAGTCACGATCACTGCCGAAGTCAGCAGCCAGGCTCAGAACTGCCAAATCCGCCATAGTATTATAGGGACAGAGCATGAAATAACATTACCTGCCGCAAGCCCCGAAGCGATCCTAACAGTAAAAAACCCACTCTTATGGGACACAGAAAGCCCCAACTGCTATACCCTGCGTTCCGAGCTGCTCTTAAACGGAGAAGTGCAGGACAGCATAGACACCCGCTTTGGCTTCAGGGAGATCGCCTATACCCCCAACGGGGGCTTTTTCCTGAACGGCAGGCGCGTAAAATTTTTCGGCTGCTGCCAACACCACGACCTGGGAGCATTGGGAGCTGCATTTAACAAGGATGCCGCAAGAAGACAGCTGCAGATCCTTAAAGACATGGGAACGAATGCTATACGCACTGCGCATAATCCCCCGGCAGAGGCATTCATGGAGCTAGCAGACGAAATGGGGATATTGATACAGTCCGAATATACTGACATGTGGCGGAGGGGAAAAACCCGCTTCGACTACGGCCGCTTTTTTGACGAATGGTCAGAGCGGGATGTTGCATCCTGGGTAAGGCGGGACAGGAACTGCCCCTCGGTAATAATGTGGAGCGTAGGCAACGAGATCTATGACACCCACGGAGATGCAGTAGAGGGCGGAAAAACCTTAACTTACCTGATGGATTTGGTAAAAAAGCACGACCCAGCCGGGCATGCACCCCTCACCTTCTGTACAAACTATATGCCCTGGGAAAACACCCAGACCTGTGCCGACATAGTAAAATTAATTGGCTATAATTACGCAGATTACCTATATAAAGATCACCATGAGGCGCACCCGGACTGGATCATCTACGGCGGAGAAACCTGCTCTGTGGTGCAGAGCCGGGGAATTTATCATTTCCCCCTCAGTAAGGCGCTTCTGGCGGATGACGACCTGCAGTGCTCATCCCTGGGAAACAGTGCGACCAGCTGGGGTGCAAAGAGCACGGAAGCCTGCATAATAGCGGACAGGGATGCGGAATTTTCTTTGGGGCAGTTTCTGTGGACAGGAACCGACTATATAGGAGAGCCCACCCCCTACCACACAAAGAATTCCTACTTCGGGCAGATTGATACAGCAGGCTTTCCTAAAGATTCCTTCTATATATTCCAGTCAGCCTGGACGGACTACAAAAATAAGCCGATGATCCATCTCTTCCCCTACTGGGATTTTTCTCCCGGGCAGAATGTAGATGTCCGCATCGCTTCCAATGCGCCGAAGGTAGAGTTATTTATCAACGGCAGATCCCTGGGGACAGAGCATATCGATCAGAAAAAGGGGACAAGCCTTATTGCGAATTATATAGTCCCCTACGAAAAGGGAACCCTAAAAGCAGTCGCCTACGATGAGCAGGGGAAAATCATTGCCGAATCCAGCCGCAGCTCATTCGGGGACACAGCCTTACTCGCCTATAAAAACGAAACCTACGGGGAACTGGTTTTTACAGAGATCTATGCCCTGGATAAGGAAGGAAACCCTGTAGAAAACGCCTGCGACAGGGTGAAGGTTTTGGTAAAGGGCGGCACCCTTCTGGGTTTGGACAACGGCGATTCCACAGATTATGACCAGTATAAAACAGACTGCCGCCGCCTCTTCAGCGGCAAACTCCTTGCTATTGTAAAGAAAGACAGTGAAGCAGAGCCGGAAATTACTGCTGTAATAGACAGCAACGATATTCCTGTTAGGAAAATTGAATTAATTCCCGAGGGCTTTAATGTAAGGGCAAAAATCTACCCGGAAAACGCAACATACAATGACCTACAGTGGAGACTGGCTGATCCTGCTGGCATAGACAGCCCCATTGGTTCCATAACAATTGCAGCTGACGGAAAGAGCGCAAAGATAAACCCCAAGGGAGACGGGGAAGCCTATATTCGCTGTGCAGTAAATAATGGCAAAGAACATATCAGTCTCATTTCCCTATATCCCTTCACCTTCGAGGGATACGGCAAGCCCTTCCTCGACCCATACGGCTTTGTTTCGGGAGGGCTGTACAATTTAAGCAACCTCCCCATGACCAACGGGAATGACAGGGGGGTTGCCACCCTCCGCGACAGGGAGAGCCATGTGGGCTTTGCCGACCTGGACTTTGGTTCCTATGGCTCTGATGAAATCACCCTCTGGCTCTTCCCCCTTTCCGGAGCACCCTTCCCCTTCGATGTATATGAAGGCATGCCTGAAGACGGGGGAGAAAAGATCTGCACCCTCAGCTACGACAAGGGCTCCAAATGGAACACTTATATAGAAGTAACTTACAAATTACCCCGTAAATTAAAGGGCATCACCACCCTTTCTTTTGTTTTTAACCTAAAAGTTCATATTAAAGGTTTTCAGTTTACGAGTTATAATAAGGCATTCCAGGAATTAAACTTTGCAGATAACGATCAGATCTATGGAGATACCTTCGATGTAAAACCCCCTGCCGTAGAAAACATCGGCAATAATGTAACAATTTCGTATAACGATATGGACTTTGGAAGTGAAGGCACAGAGAGCCTGGAAATCACCTGGCGTTCAAGGCAGGACAAAAATTCCGTGAGGCTGGATTTTACAAGCGAAGACGGAAAAACCATTTCCAGCATGATGAGCTTTACTGCAAATGATGAATACAAAACCATTGTGATACCCCTGGAAAATCCCGTTAAGGGCAAGGGCATAATTTCATTTGTATTCCTTCCCGGCTGCAATATCGATCTAAGATCGTTTAAGTTCATAAAGGAGTAAAAATGCAGTATTCAAAAATCCCCACCATAGAAAAACCTGCAGCAAAATTCGTAATGGGCACCATGATCTTCACCACAAGCGAGAATGTATCGGGCGAGGTGCTGGAAAAGAAAAACAAAACTGAATCGTTCAGCCTGCTGGATGAAGCTCTGGAACTTGGGTATAACACCTTTGACACAGCACGGGTTTATGCCGAAGGAAGGGCAGAACTCTGTATAGGTGAATGGATGCAGGACAGGGGAGTCAGGGACAAGGTATTTATCATAGGCAAGGGCGGGAATACCGGAGTCTATTTTAAGGTAAACAGCCCGGAAGTTCTCATAAAAGACATTTTAGAATCCTGCGACCGTCTGCGGACTAACCATCTCGATTTATACCTCGTACACAGGG
>Ga0099364_10005330_pt1 | contig 19129 bp, 14 predicted proteins | sample TergutTh196P3_FD_73070 | JGI IMG/M metagenome (GOLD analysis project Ga0099364, IMG submission 73070) | Microcerotermes parvus P3 segment gut microbial communities from Pointe-Noire, Republic of the Congo - Th196 P3 | ecosystem: Host-associated > Arthropoda: Insects > Digestive system > Gut ...
GCGATGTGTTATTTAGCGGAGATGTTGCGGGTTCTGACCCCCCCCCCCCGAGCACGGGGCGAAAAAAAGACAGGAGAAGCGACAACGAAAAACCAAGCCCCCCCCCCCCCCCCCCCCGTTTGCCTATTTTAACAGGGGACAATTTTTGTGTCGTTTGCGACATGATTCGTTTCCTTTCCGCCGGTGTACCGGCTAAATAGTGGTGATGTACCAAAACGTGCCATGAAAGCCGGGAGCGCAGGCGATAGCCGTAGCGACCGGATCGACACGGAGTACCGGCTAAACGACCCGGTCGCTCCACTGCGTTGCGCTTCCGGCTTTACATTTCGTTTTGGCGTTACAATAACCATTATACCAGCAATTTTCATGCTGGTCAAGATATTTCTTTCAATTTTTTTGATCGGTCGGCGGCAATTCGGCAGATTTGTCCGTCAGACGCACCAGCGTCCGCTCTTCAGTCCGGTTTCGATCCAAATGGACAAGCATCGGTACAGTGTCCTGCGTCAAATTCCAAAGTCCACACTCGGCAATCACCGAGTCGTTTCCCACCGCCTTGAACGCAACCCGCTGCGTTTGCGGATCAACGGAACCGTAAAGTTCCGTCGCCGTCTCCGTCTCCTGATTGATAAAATTACCACGAACCTGTCCCTGCTTGTTCGTCGCAATTTGAAGAATCCGCTTGCTCTCCGTCTGTTTGGCATCAGCCACGACGGCAAAGGTTCCCATCGGCAACCATTCATCTACCGGATTCTGAACCGCCTGCTGTTGAGCATTCGCATCAGTATCCGGTTTTGGCGGTCGTTCTGCCGATACCGCACCGGCTTGCGCAATACTTTGTGCCTGCTGATAGTATTCCGTTGAACTGACATACGGAACATTGTTTACGTACACGGTGTCCTGTACATAAACAATGTTGCTGCCGTAATAGTAGGGAACCGGCGTAAGAACGGCTTGTGTTACGGCTCCGGCAACGAAACCGGCTGCAAACCAGCCCCAGGCATGATCCCAAGACGGATGGCTCCACCACCAATAAGGTGGCGGGGGAGGCGGATGAGGATGAGGATACGGAGGACGAGGTCCAGGCGGATACGGATTGGGCAGACCGGGACACCAAGCGTTCGGATGTTTATTGTACCAGTCTTGGGTGAAGAATTCTTCGCGATTGTACTTTTGGTTGAAATTGTCCCGAATGACATTGATCGACCGATTGTCGATATCTATTTTATTGATCACCGTCCGATTGATCCGTTGCGAATCGAAATTTTGCCAATTTTTCCAATCGGGTCCGTCGCGGTTCACGGTGTTATGGTCGGTTCGATTGAAAATCTGATTGCGATTGTCAGGACCGAATTGCTGCTTCAATTCGGCAAGGTTCGAGCGGTCAAGGTTGCGCTGGGTTTGGTTGGGCAGATTCGGACGAGTGGCATTCGGTAAACTGTTTGTTCTCTGAATCGCCGGTCTCGACGTGTTCGGCGCAGCATCGCGATGAATGATGGAACTGTCGCCGAACTGGGACTTCAATGCCGCAATGTTCGACGGCGTTGCCGGACGCGCCGGTGCCGCCGGACGGAGTCCCCCGCCGGAACGGAGCGGCGTATTGCCGAGCCGCTGGGCTTCGGCAAAAGGGCAAAGTAAGATCATGGACATACCAGCAAAGCCGAAAATTCGTCGAATAATTGTCCTATTCATGGATGTGTTTTCAAAAGGGTTAACCTCGAAAGTTTCAATATGTCCTCCCATTGTAACTGGAAAAGAAGATAAAAACAAGCGGCGAAAGCCTTACCAGAGACGAAAACAGAATTTTTCCACAATCACAGGCTAAAAGACGATGCTGTGTGAGGAGTCCCCTTTTCTCAAAAAGTGTGTAGAATAGTCCGATGTACTGTACGCAACAGAAAACGATGTCCCTATGGCTAAAAAGCGACCCAAACTTCACTCAGCCCGATGGCACGCTTCCCAAGAATCGGATGAACTGATCTTTGCTGTATGTGATCGGTACTTGTCGCAACTGGGGCGGACTGCCAAAGATAAAGAAGATGATGCTGAAAACGGTATTAACACCGAGACAGGCGAAAAACACCGAGGAGCGGCATCGTCAGTTGCCGATTGGCTTCATAAGGTCAAAGGACGAGGGGATATTACCCGGGAAAAAATTTATCCCATGTTTTGGGAAGCCTGCAATCGGGGTTTTCTCCTGTTACAGCCGCCCGCAGAACATCATCTCCGCAAAAAACTCGAAAATACTTTCGCTCTCTATCGGCATCCCGGTGAAGTTACCGTCGTCAATGTGAGCGGTGAAAGTGCGGCTCAACACGTCACTTCTGTTGCTGCCGATCAAATCGTGGAACTCATCGAGCGGGTCTGGAAAGAAAAAACGGAGCACTATCCGAACGAACCTGAAAAACAGTCGGTTCATCTCGGAATGGGCGCAGGTTTTGCCACCATGCTCGTTGCCCGGCGGCTTGCGTACAAAATCCGATCCGGTGCGGCAGTTCCTCAAATTGTACTTCATGCAATTTCCTCCGGCGGTTTTCTGCCGAACGAGCCGTATAAGTCGCCTTCCACGTATTTTTCGTACTTTGATCCTGCGCTGATCGATGTTAAGTTCGTTGCTCTCTTTTCGGCAACGGTCGTGAGTAACAGCGATTACGAAAACCAAAAGGCGAATCCGGCAATTCGTTATTCTTTTGAAAAGCGGGATGAAATCGACATTATCGTTACATCACTGGCTTCGGCTGACCACGAACATGGATTGCTAGGACAGTATCTAACGCATTTGGTTGATCAAGGGCTCATTTCGAGACAGGTGTTGCCGAAGATGCTCGAGGCAGGCTGGATCGGCGACGTTCAGTTCCGTCCATACTCCGTCGACGGTCCCTTGCCGGAAGACGTTTGTCCTGTTAGGGCGGTTACGCTCTATGAACTGGATGAACTCGTTGAGATTGCCAAGGATCGCACCAATGGAAAGTACGTGGTTCTCGTGGCGGGTCCTTGCGGAGAGTGCGGCGAAACGAAGAAGGATGCTCTTCGTCCCCTTCTTGCTAACGAAAAACTTCGGTTGTGGACACATTTGATCGTCGATGCCAAAACGGCAAAGGAACTTTTGTAATCCGCTGAAGCACCCAGAGTCAAGAACAGAGCCCGGAACAGAGCCCGTGACGTAAGTCAGGGAGTCCCTATCTTACGATACGGGCTCTGTACGCTGCGGGCTCTGTACGCTACGTTTGCGATCCTTGCGTACCTTGCGGTTCAATCCTCTTTTTTTACTGCAACGTACGCAAAGGGCGCAAAGAAAATGTCCCATTTGCCCTCGTTTACAGTATAATTTTAGTTGCATTTGGGTACTATTTTTCCACGATATTTTCTTACTCCCGAAAGGAGAGCATAGAGCCTTTGGGGATATTTGACATCCGATACGCAATCGTGATAGTTCTTTTGCCAGTTGACCGCTAGTTCGTCTGCAATCGTTTGAAGCAGTAAGTCAATTTGGTCAAAAACCTGATCGTTGGTGAAATGCAGGACGCGAAAACCATGTTTTTTCAAAAAGTTGTCTCGATCCTTGTCTTCCTGTTTGATTCCGTCGTGGTATCCGCCGTCCAACTCGACGATCAGTTTTTTTTGGAGACAACAGAAATCGACGATGTAGCGTCCGATAGGATGTTGTCGACGAAAACGCAATCCAGCAAAACTTGACCCGCGTAAGAATTGCCACAAGATTTTTTCCGGCAATGTCATTCTTTGACGAAGTTCACGAGACCGCTTGAATATAAACTTGTTCGACATGATGGAAAACGCCTGCCATCCTCTATCTTGATAATCCTGTAAATCCTGTCAGAACGATCTCTACGTCCTCTATGTCGCCCAATGCGGTCGATTCTGCTGGACTTGCAGGATCAAATCAATCTCGCCGATGGAAATTTCCAATCGCTGGGCAATTTCCTGCGGTTGCAAGCCGTAGTTCGCCAGCATTTCCACTTCCCCGCGAAGATTGAGCGCAGGATCAGCAACGGACGGCTCTGCTTTCAGTTCCGCTGGCAACCGTAAGATGGTCGCCAGTTCAGGCTGTTCGGTAAAGGTCGTACTTTGTTTGATTGTGTTGCGAACGTCTTCCAAGTCTTCGGTAATCTCTTTCAACATGTCGGCAAGCGGGACGGCATCGGATACCGATGCCGCTGGAATCACACCGGAAGACTCCTCCACCGAAACCGATTCGTCTGCGCTACTCTGCAATGCTTGGCTTTTCTGCAATGCTTGGCTTTGCTGTTGCTCAATTTGCTTTTGGGCGATTTGTTCCAGATGTTCGGCAAGGATTTCCAGCCGGTTTGCCGTTCGGTTGGCATCGAGTGTAATCGCTTGCAGCGCCGCCATCTTGGAGTCGATTTGTCCGATGATTTGCCGTCCGATTTTGTGGATTTCCGCTTCCCATTTGGCGGCACTGCCTCGTAGGGCACCGGTAAAGGGTGTACCGAGGGAATCGCCTATCGGCAGACGTGTTTGGGGGAGGATCACTTTCGACTTCGGAATGTTGGTTTGGACTTGGCTTTTGCGTTCCGCATCTTGGGCGGCTCGGAGTGCTGCCTCGCGCTGACTCTGTTTTTCAGCATTTTGCCGTGCCCGCTGTCCCAGTTGGCGAAAAAGCACCAATATAATGACGAATATCCCGGCAAGAGCCAGATAAAATGGATCGAAGGGAAGTTCCATGACGCATAAGTGTATCGAAAACGTCCCCTTGGGGCAAGAGCAAGAAATCTACGCTCTTTTCGTCCGGCACGGTAGCGCACCTTGACATGAACCCCTTTTAATGGTATCCTAATGGACTATTGTAGGATTTTACAAAAATGCACGAAGCAGGGCATCAATGAACGTATCTCCCCGACTTTTTAACCTCATTCTCGTCTCTCTGGTCCTCGGTATGCTCTATTGGATGAGCATTCAGAACAATACGGCACAGGAATCCCCCGCCGAACCTGACACGGCTATCGTTCAGGTGCAAGAAAACGAACCGGCAACTGTGTCGCCGGAACTCGTTGAAGACACGGACGACAGCGAAGAGTCTGTATCGCCTGAACCCCTGACGATCCCCGTCCCCGACCAAGCCGCCGATCCCTTCGACGTTCAAGCCGAACAGGCAGCCCAAGGATTCACGCAAGAGGAGGGAATAGCGCAAGAAGAGAACGGTGAAACAACCATAGCCGAAGGAGAACCTGTCGAAGAACCTGTCGTCGCAAACAACCAGGGCTTGATCACCCTGGCGGTCTTTCTCGTTCTCGTACTCGGTTGCTATTGGATTGGAAACGTCATCGCTAAAATAAGCCGGTTGCCCGACCACGGATTCAAGGTTTTTATCGTTTTGCTTGCCTTTTTCGGCGGTTTCGCCGCTCTCGCTCTCGGTTGGCACCGCCTAACACTCGGTATCGACTTACAAGGGGGAGTCGTCCTCATCTATGATGTCAAACCGATTGAAGGGGCGAGAATCATCGACCCCGACGCGCCTCCCGGTGTTGCCGCCGAAGGGTTCGACATGGATCAACTCACCCGCGCGATCACCCGGCGTATCAATCCGGGCGGCGTTCGGGAAATTGCTATTACGCAACTAGGACAACGGCAAATCCAAATCGTCATACCGCACGCCGAAGCCGCCGAAACAGCCCGAATCGAACGGGTCGTCAGCGAATCCGGGGCGTTGACCTTCCGCATTTTGGCTTCCCGGGCGTATCAGCAGGACGAAGACATCATTCGGCGGGGAGAAGCCGAATCCGGTCGAGATATCCTCGACAGCACCGGCAGGGTGTTGGCTCGCTGGGTGCCCGTCTTTGACAGCGAAAAGGGAAGTTTTGTTGATCCTCCCCCTACTTCTCCGACTTTCCACACCGTCCGCCGGGAGCGGGGACAAACGATTGAAGTCCTCGTCAAATACAACGACGGAGTGGACATCACCGGCGAATATCTGACCAGCGTGGGACGCGGAATGGGACAAGACGGAAGCCCCGTCGTCTCCTTTAACTTCAACAACGTTGGAGCAAATAAATGCGGACGCTTGACCGGCAATAATCTTCCCGACCCGGTGCAACCGGACAGGCTTTCCCGGTCGATGGGAATCATCCTCAACGACAGTCTTTACTCTGCTCCTACTATCAGGAGCCGCATTCGAGGGAGCGGTATGATTGAGTTCGGTGCGCGGCATACCGAAGAGGGACGGCGACAGTTGAATCAGGAGATCGAAGACCTCATCGGGATTCTCCATGCCGGTGCGTTGCCTGCTGAATTGAGCAAGGAGCCCGCCAGTAAAATGCAGATCGGAGCAACGCTCGGCAACGATACCATCCAAAAGGCGAGATATGCTCTTTCCGCCGCCGCCGTTGCGACGATTGTTTTCATGCTCTTTTACTATCGGCTTGCCGGTTGCATTGCGGCGTTTTGTGTAATCACCAACACGGTGTTGATCGTCGCCGCGATGCTTACATTTAGAGCGGCGTTTACCTTACCCGGCTTGGCGGGGTTAGTGTTGACGGTCGGTATGGCAATCGACGCAAACATTCTCGTGTACGAACGTATTCGGGAAGAACTCGCGGGGGGTGCCTCGCTGAAAATGGCAATCCGTAACGGTTACGCCAAAGCGTTTTCGGCGATTTTCGACTCGAACATAACAACGATTCTGGTCGGTTGTATTCTGTTTGCCGTAGGAACGGAGCAGGTTAAGGGCTTTGCCGTTACGTTGGTACTCGGTCTTGTCTTGAACTTGTTTACGGCAATTTTCTGTGCCCGGGTGATTATGGAGGTGCTGTCGGCACAGCGTTCGATCAAAACGTTCCGCATGATGCAACTGTTCAAACGACCGAACATCAATTTTCTCCAGACGCGTTGGGCTTGTGCTCTGTTTTCGATAACGTTGATCACCATCGGTTTGTTCGCAACAGTTGCCCGGGGACGCGGACTCTTGGACATAGACTTCGTCGGCGGGGTGTCGGTCGAAGCGGTTTTCAAACAAACGCAGGACATCACGGAACTCCGCTCAAAACTCTACGCCAAAGACGCAACTATCGAAGGAGAAGAGAACCGATTGAACGATCTCTCGGTACAAGATGTCCAGATGAACGTCGATAGCGAAGGACGAGAAGTGATGCGGAGTACGCACTTTATCATTACTTCGTCCATCCCGCAGTTGGGAGACGAGCGGACCCCTTCGCAGGAGCAATACCTTGCTACGGTGGAAACCATCTTGAAAGAGACCTTCGGCGACGCATTGGAGTATTGTAGTTTGGAGTACACTATCGAATCAACGAGAAGAGTTGCCGAATACGACGAAACGACGGTGCAGATCAAGAGATTCCCGCAGACGAATCATGAAGGATTGCTTTCGGAAATTCAGGCGATGGTCAGAAAAGCCGTCGCGGACGGGTTGATTGAAAGCGAATTTTCAGCACCGACCATTACACGAGAAGGATACGTGGAAGGAAATCAGCAGGCGTTTGTGGATTGGACGGCGACGTTCCGTGCTCCGCAGGAAAGTCTCGAAAAAGTGTTGGCGGCTTGGAAAGAAGACCTGAACAGTAAGCCGAACTTTCCTACTGCGACGACGGTCGGCGGTTCCGTTGCCCGGAATACCCGGATTCAGGGTTTGCTGGCAATTTGTGCCAGTTTGATCGCGATGGCAATTTACATTTCGATACGCTTCCAACGTTTGGCATACGGTTTGATTGCCGTAGCGGGACTGTTCCACGTTGTACTGATTATGTTAGGGTTGCTTGCGCTCAGCCGGTGGTGTGTTTTTCCGCCGTTGCAGATCGTCGAATTCAAAATCGGGCTGCCGGTAGTGGCGGCGTTTCTGACGGTCATCGGTTATGCGATCAATGACACGATCATTTTATTCGACCGTATTCGGGAAAATCTCGGCAAGAGTACGATCTTGACCGGTTCGATGATCAACATGGCGATTAACCAAACTTTGTCTCGAACGGTGTTAACTTCTTCGACGACGGTTGTGGTGGCATTGATATTGTACTTTTTTGGCGGTTCAGGTATTCACACGTTTGCGTTTGCCATTTCGGCGGGAGTGTTTTTCGGAACGTACAGTACGATAGGGATTTGCGCTCCGCTTTTGTTTTGGACTTCTGCGGTGGATGACTTGAAGCCGGGCGAGATGTTGAATCTGGAAAAAATGTGAGAAAGGCATCGATGTCAAATTAACAATGCCTTATTTCCCGATACAAAACCGGCTGAAAATGTTTTCCAAGATGTCTTCCGTGTGAATAGTGCCGTCTATCAGTCCTAGGTAATTGACCGCCATCCGAATTTCCAACGCCAACAACGATGCGTCCGTCAAACGCTGTGCACGGAGTAGCGATTCACCTGCCGCAATCAGCGACTCCCGGCAACGCAGTGCCGTACTCGGCAACATACCGTACACCGGGTGCCGACGAAGGGACTCGCCGACTACGTCAATCAGCGATTCCAAACATTCGTCCGCCGTTTTTGTTTGGAAAAAGATTATTTTTAGAAAATCAGGAACGCAACATGAAAGCCGGGAGCGCAGCAACGCGGAGCGACCGGATTGAATGGCGGGTTGATCCGAATTGATCCGGTCGCTCCGGCTATCGCCTACGCTCCCGGCTTTCATGTTGCGTTCCCGGCTCTCCGTCTCATCGCAATAGATTACCACTGCCGCTTGGTGCAACAGTTCTTTCGCCTTGATTTGAGCAAATTCGTCCACATCGTTTAACGCTTCGGTGCCGATGCCTGCCGTATCAATCAAAACGACAGGAATCCCTTGCCAATCGATCTCCTCTTCGAGATAGTCCCTTGTTGTACCAGCAAACGGCGACACGAGGGCAGCATCTCTCTTCGCCAATTTATTGAAAAGCGTACTCTTTCCCGCGTTGGGAGGTCCCGCCAGCACGATTTTCGGCTTGTCTCCGCCGACATTCCGATGGACGATCTGTTGCCGAAGGTATTCAATCTGCGTCCATGCTTCAGTCAACGTTCGCTGCAAAGTCTCTTTGGAAACCGCCGGTATATCTTCATCGGCAAAGTCCAGCCAGGCTTCGAGTTGAGCAAGCGTGTCCAAAAGGAGCGTTCGGACAGCAGAGAGCGGGGCGGTAACATTGCCTGCCAGTTGATTCAGTGCCTTTTTCAGATCGGTATCGTTTGCGGCTTCAATCACACCCAGCACCGCTTCCGCCTGGGCAAGATCGAGCCGACCAGACAGAAATGCCCGAAGGGTGAACTCACCCGGCTCTGCCAATCGAACACACTCGGACGCGGAAAGCAATGCCGTCATGATTGCGTCGAGTAGAATCGGCGAGCCTATCGTGTGAATCTCGACTGTTTCGTCGCCGGTATAACTGTGTCCTTCCTGCCAGAGGAGCAACTTTGCAGGAAACGGCGGAAACGACGACAAGACGACTTGAACATCTACGCACGTTGCGCATTGTTTTAGCGTCAGCGCATCGGGAGTTTCGACAATCGTGTTCACGGCGGAGGCGGCGTGGTGTCCGCTGACACGGACGATACCCCGGATCGCACTTCCCGGTGCCGAAGCACGGGCTATGATGGTGTCGTGAATCATCGGTTAATGTGTGTGAGAGTGGGGCGGCTTAAGCACTTCGCTCTTGCTCTGTGTTGCACAATCCTACGCCTACGGCACAGTGGACATCATCTAAAATCTCATTCAGTTTGGCGAGCCAAAGACCGCTCTCGTTGGACACAATGATTTCTCCCTCTTTGTTTACCAACACCATCACCGGAACAGTCGGAGTATGATAAGATAGTCCATGCAGCGGAAAGCCTGCTTCCTCCGAGAGTGCTGCCGAGATAATGATCCAAGGCAGGTTTTCTGCCTCGACAAACTCCTTGACCGTTGCCACCGGGTCGTCATCCCGCTCCCCAACATATACCTGAACAATTTCAAGTCCCCTACCGTGGTATTTCTCGTAGGCATCCAACAAGAGAGGAATCTTTTCTTTACAAGGACCACACCACGTTCCGGTGAAGTTAATCAAAACATATTTTCCTCGAAGACTCTCCCAGTCGAAGTCTGTATTGTCCAAAGTCTTACCGTAAAGTTTCGGATCACTCCCTATGTTTAGCCGGATAGTCCCTTCCAAGAGTGTCGCTACTTGCTCCTTCTCTTTATCGGACAACGTACAATCCGGCGACCCAACGAACGCAACCAATTCCTCGATAAAGGTTTTGTGCCGGACTTTGTTTCGTCCAGCAGCCTGAAAACCCAACGATGTAATATCCCGAGCACGTGCATGACCTTTGTTGATCAACGTTTTTAATTCGGACACGAATGTGCCGTAATTTTCTGCGTAGTTTTCGTGAGAGGGTTTGACCTCATGCAACCTGATGGCGATCAGCAAAAAACGGCACTGATGAAGAATATAGTCTTCCACTTTGTTTCTTTCATCTTCGCTTTTTGCGGCTAATTCCTCAATGAGTGTCTCGATCTCACGCTCGATGTGCTTACTGCTTCCCAAAATCCCATCCTGATTCATTGTATTCATCCGAATAAAACCGAATCGAAATTGCTCTGCTAGTGCTATCTCCTTGGTTTCCTCCTTTGCAGCTAATTCTGCAAAAAGCGCTTCGATTTTTCGTTCGGCTACTTCAATCCCTGTGCCACTTGCGGTTTTTAATTCTCGAAAGCCCGCGAACATCATGTTATATGCTCTCGATCTCTCAACGGCGTTTTGGGCGATTTCCAGCAGTTTTTTGCCTGCCGCGATGTTGGCATCGGCTCTGTTTCCCGAACGTACATCTTGCCTGAGCCATGCAGTAACGTCGTCCATCGTTTGGGCATCGTCTAGGGACGGCACTTGTTTCGGCTCGTCCTGTGCCTGTACTGATGTGAGAATGAACAACGCAAGCAAACAGAAAACCGAAACAAGGTGATTCGGGGACAACATAGGGGTTCCTGTGAAAGAGGGGCGAGTGTATCACGTCCTCATTTTAGCACCGGGACCGAAAGTATTCAAGGTAAGAAACTTCGGTCTTGCAGACTGTCCGTCTTTGGGTACTCCATCATTGCGAGATGAGTATATCAGGTGATTGATGCCCAATACAATCAACTACTCTGACTCTCCTTCGATAGTCAGCCAGTCTTCCGGGTTATCGGAATGGCTATTATCGGTGTCGCCGGGAATGGAGAGTGCGTACTCAAAATTGTCCTTGCACCGATAGCCATTTGTGAATCGAATCGTCGTGTAATCGTTCCGCAGAAACTCCGAGGCATTAGCATCAGTGATGGCAGTCGGAGTTGTCGCAAACGACGTATTCGTTTTGACACCACTGCACGGACGGCTACTACCAAACAGTTCTAGCGTTGCCGGTTCCTTCTGCCCGGCTTCAGCACCACCAAATGGAGGGCTATCGTCGGAAACTTGCGTCTCCTGCCCTGCAACTGGCGGCACCGTCAAGTCCGGTTCTGGTACGGGCGGGTCTACTACTTCGCCGACATCTACTTTTTCTGGTAGCGCTTCGGAAGTGAACGCCGATTGCTCGTCAGAGGGGTGTGCCATCTCGCCTTCAATCGGCGCGATAGCCTTGCCCTCCTGTACTGTTGCTGGTTCCTGTTCCGTCGTTCCTGAAGTGATCTCCAATTGGGCGACGAGAATGTTTTCTGACTCGCTGCTATTGACAGAGTCTTGAAAATCGTTTTGAATCACAGTGTAATCCAACATAGTATCTCCTATGGTAAGGGGGTAACACAGTAACAATCGCCACTCCGATTTTCACTAAAGAATGGCAGTTGTTGACCATGCGCCGTCTGTGCGTCACAGCACATGACGGCTTTTGAGTACAGATACAATAGCGGTGTAGCGGTCAGACTCACAACACCGCTATACAGTGGTCGCCACCCTTTACGACGAGGTGACCGATGTCCGTCGGTTTGGAAATTGTTTTACTGCGGCTCCAAACGAATCCCATTGCCACGCCGTCTCAAAAGGATGGCATCTGGGTGTGTCCAAAATTTTGGGACTTATCCCTTTGATTCCGCGGGATGTGCGAGCGATGAAATATCTTCCCGACCCGAATACTGAAATCCTGTTTGCAGTCGTTGCAGTGATATACTGTACAATGCCCATGATTGCATTTTTTCTTTGTGAATCTTTGTGTTCTTTGTGCCTTTGTGGTTCAAAAAGGATTAACCACAAAGACACAAAGGAGACACGAAGGAGAAAAGGGAAATTAGTGGCGTGCCGCAGTATAGAAATTCGGCTTGCCTTTCCGTTCCTTCACGTTCTTGCTCTTGCAGTATCCGCACTTCACGCCGTTCCGCCACAAAATCCCGGCGAGATAGTCGATGGCGGACTGCTCATCGGGGAACTTTTGCATCAACCCGTAGGTCGATAGCACCTTTGCCGCAGGTTGTTTTTGTTTCGTCATGATGCCCTCCCATCGGACGGTGGTTAACTTCTCCGTCCATACAGAAGTGGCGGTTGGGATTTGTCAAGTTAACGATGCGGGCTGGCGAATTCGGAATTTGAGGGTAGAACGACGGAGGCGGGTCGTTAACTTGACAAATCCGTATCGCCACTTCTGTGTAGGGCGACCTTGCCCAAAAATCGAGGCTGGAGCGTCCATTTTTTGCAAAATGGGCAAAACGTGACATGGGGAAGTACGGCAGTGGAATCAAAGGGATAAATCCCAAAAAAAAGTTACGGTCCCGTTGTCCGCAGGTCCATTGAATCGACCGTTGTCAAAACCCGAAGGCTTCGCTTACCGTCTAACGATTCCAAAAAGACCGAATAGTGAAACCGAGACGACGCGTCTTGACCAATCTCGTGGTAAGCCTCCGGCAATTTTTCCAAAATGCTCCTCATGTGCTCAAGTTGAGGAATCAACGTCTCCTGTTCGGCTTTGTGGTCGTCTATTCGTTTTCTCAAGTCCGCCTCGTCTCTCCCACTGCTAAACATTTCCTTTTGCAATGTACTGATTTCCTTTTCCAAAGCACTCTTCTGGGATTCGATGTCTGCCAGTGCCGACTCCAACCACTCGGCATATTCGCCCCCTTTCCATACGACCTGTTCTAACGAAGCCGCCGCCAAAAACGGGACCGTAATGTTTTCAAAGACCGTTCCCCCTCCTTCCGCGGTTCTGCCCACCTGTTGCGCAGTAAGGACTTCAATACGACACTCCGACGGCGACAACGATTTAACCTGTACCTCATCCCCCGCCGGCTCTGCCCGAACTTCAAGAACAATTCTGTGCGGCGGATTCATCTCCGCAAAAACATTCTGCCAGAGTTCCGAAGCAAACGGCAACTCCGTAACGTACTCCGGCGTTTCCGATTCGGGAAGTGCCGCCAGATCGAAAACATTGATGGGGTTCTCTTTTTTTGGGGCAAAAAGTGCTATCATATCGTCTTTCCATTCGACTGTTTCCGCAGAATCGGCAACGCCCCACTGCAAAAAACCAAGCGACGAAAGAATCGTATCGTAAAGATGTTGATTGTTCAAACCTTCCGGTTCCCAATCCATTTCGAGACCGGATTCTGTCAAAGCAAACCGAAACATCGGCGTAGCCGCATCCATCCTGGTGTCAACGGCTTCAACCTGCCAGACCAAGTCAGGTAGAGCATCGAGAACACGCGAGGTTTTGAGGGTGGTATCGGGCAAATCGAACAGCGGAATAAACCGAAGTTCCAGTGCCGAGCCAAATGGATAGAGCGGATGCAATTCGCCGAACATTTTCTTCTCCGGTACGTCAATCTGATTGTCCCGAACGACAGGAAAGCTTAAGGGGAGACAATCGGGAACGGCAAAAGTTTCCCAAAATAGGAACAGCGGTTCTCTTTGTGTTTTCCTGTTCTCTTCAAAGGCTTTTCGGGCAATTTCCGTGTCCGTTGGTTTGTCCGGTTCGGTTTTTTCTAGGTCAGATTCGGCTTCGCTGTCCAGTTCGGATACGTTTTCTTCGTCCTGTTCATCAAGCGGGGGAAGATTCGAGAATTGACTCCAACTTTGTATCGTTCGGACGATACCAAAATCACTCACCTGATCCACTGCCAAAACCAAAAGAAACAGCACCAACAGGAACATCATGCTGTACAGAAAATAGAATTGGAATCGCGAGGAACGGCGAAGAAACAATTCGAGTAACCCTGTGCGTTTTTGAGGAAGTTGTATTTTCGGTGATGCCGCCGGCGCAACTGGCGATAGGATGAATTTGTCCGTTTCCTTTTTTGTGTCCCCTTCACCAAACTTTGTGTCAAACTTTGTGTCGGCGGTAACGGCAACAGCACTCTCTTCGGCATCCAGCGGCAGCATATGCTCCTGTCCCAATCGGGCAAAGTTAATGTAGATTCCCGAAAAGGCTTCCCCCATTGGTACGGTGAGGTCGAGCACCAGATTATTCAAGTCTCTGGCAAGTTGTTTTGCTTCATCAGAACCGGCAACCACCCCTTTCCACTGGCAGGAAGTTTTTTCGGGAAGTCCCGTAAAATAGGTACAAAACGTTACTTGCCAAGAAAAATAGGGGGGCAGTAAAGCCAATGCTTCCACGAAGAGCGGCAAAATGTTTTGTTCGGGATTATAAATCAACACTACCGGTTGCTCCGTGAAAGCGGTTTCCGCGAGCATTCCTCCCCAGCCCGCGTCGCCCGTCATTGCTTTCCACAAAGGACAAGGTGTTGTCGGTGGCGCAGCAAGGGTAATTTGGTCGTCGTTGCTTCGGACAGCGGCAAGATAAGATTCCGATTGGGTATCAGCAGAACCGGTCAGCAACATTGTCAGCGGGTCGAGCCACCGGCATTGCCGGGCAATCTGTTGACGGCGAGTCAAAGAGGCGGGATTGGTTAGTGTCGGGACGGGACGACCTTGTACGAATCGGACGGGAGGCTCGTTCCAGTGAGAAACATGAAAGCCGGGGAGTGCGAGCAACCAGGCGGGACCTTCGGCGTTATATTCTGCTCCTTCAAAAACAACATGGTGTGCCAGTGTGTTTGGCTGCCCTCGGTAATCTAGTCCTGTGTCAGCCATTCGGGACAAGACGTGCCCCATCTTGCCGGGCAGAGTGTAGTGAGAATAGGCAACAGGCGAATGGGCAACTGAACTGTTGTCCGGCGCGATCATGAGATGCCGGTAATTGCTCAATGAATAGAGATGTTGAACAACACACGGAGAAATTGCCGCATCTGCTGCAACCGGACAAAAACCGTGTTCGTTCGGATCGAGTCCCTGGGCAACGGAAGTCAGTATGAGTTCGTGTGTCATTGGGAAGTCCCCTACATGTTTGCCCTCCAACCAAGTCTAAAGATTTCGGCTTTTTTAACGTTCGCTATCCGACGATTTCGGTGATTTTAACGAGCGTATAGACTTGCCGATGTCCGGTTTTCCGCTTGGAATTTTTCCGGCGGCGAAACTTCGCGACGATCAATTTCGGTCCTTTGAATTCGGACTCGACAACTTCGGCGATGACTTTCGCTCCCGCTACGGTCGGCTGACCGATTTTTATATCATTTTCGTTGCTGATCGTCAAAACTTCGGTAAATTCGATAGTATCTCCCAGTTGGGCTCCCTCTTGATAGTCGATACGGAGTCGCCGATCCACTTCTGCTTTGATTTGACGGCTTCCGTCTTTGATGATTGCGTACATGATTGTTCTGTTTGTCCGTAAATTCCCTACTGATTCCTACAAAGAAGTCGTGATTCTACCCGAATTTTTGGGAAAAACAAGGGGGATTAGGTGAAGGGCTAGCCGAGTGCTCCATTGCGTCTAATTTTGTGGACAAAACCGGTGGATAAAAGTCCACAGAGCCCGGAGGGGAAACTCCGGTGAATCGAATCCGCATCTTCCGATGCGGGCTCTGTTTGTTCCGCGTTAAAATTTTCCCGCCAGGGCAGCAAGTTTTTTTGCACCGTCCGATGTTGCTAAGACCGCCGGACGGCAACGTGCGCCAAAATTACTTTGCCGCACTGGACCCGGAGATTGCGCTGCGCTACTTCCACGGCTCTTTGGTCGGCTATCGCCGACGCAACCGCCCGGAGGTCGGTTGCCTACCTTTTCCACTCCGGGCTCTGTGAACTTTTATCCGTCGGGACAGTACGTTGGCGGAAAATGGGATAATATCGTCAAGTCCAAAATTATTCACTTACAAAATGCGTAAGTGCAGGGTATAATAAACGTATCATGAGATGGAAACAATTGGAGTTGCTAAAAAATGGTTTTAAGGCACTTCCGGTTTTTACTACAATGGGGGGTGCTCTGTTTGGGTACCTGGAAGGGCACGAAATGGGACACAACATCATGGCGGCTATGGGCGGGGTAACAGTGCAACAGCCTACCGATGTGCTTCCTTGGTATGAAGTCTGGCAAAATGTGGGCATAGGCGTGGCGATGGGTCTCACTGGCGGGATGGCATTGGCATGTTTTGGTATAGCCGCCACACACCATATTCCTGTTGAGGGCGACTCTCCTGGACGACACAGGAGGGGGGGAGGCATCGGCGCATTTATTCCAACGAGATTCAAGACTTATTTCAAAAAAAGCGATGTTGAGGACCACGATAAATCGATCCATAAAACGGCGGTAAAATATGATAAAAAGAGGCGGGAGGAAGAAGCGGAGGTGAAGGAAATACTCGAAATCGGCACGGAGGGCATGCGAGCAAAAAAATTTGGAAAAAAAACAATCATACAAAAACCTCGGGGCAAATGATGTCTTTGTCAGAGCCGCCCTCTCACTGCAACCATAACATCATTAGACCTGCCACATAACCCCAAAATCGTCATTCCGGCGCAAGCCGGAATCCAGAGGAAGGCCTTCGCCGGAAAATTTTGCGCAAAATTTTTCGGCGAAAGCCTAAATGTTACCACGGAGAACACAAAGGACACAAAAAAACTTGTTCGGAAACGCGCTCTCTGTCATTCCTGATTTCGCAGGAATGGCGGGTATTTTGTCCTGCCCCATTCAGGAATACGTTTTCCTGAACGTGTCTTATTTTTCTCTTCCAACAATGACGAGGCTCTGGTCGTCCGTTTGCGGTGTCCGTCCTGCAAAACTATGCACTGCACTGATCAACCGCTCACCGAACTCTTCCACGGAGTCCACAGTGGACCCGGCAATGTACTTCATTACCCCTTTCATCGAAAAATAATCCCCCTTTGCATTCATCGCATCGGTAATACCATCGCTCAACACTACCAACTTTTGCCCCTTCTGTATGGTGAACCGGTTTTCAGGATAAATGGTGTCCTCCATAACGCCCAGGGGGAGACCGATGATGTTTTCCCCCATCAACTCGGCTGTTCCGCCCGGCGAAACCAAAACAGGCAAAATATGTCCGGCATTGTGAAACTGGACTTCGTGTGTGGAAGGGTCTAATATGCCGAAGAAGAACGTTACAAATCGGTTGTCCCAACGGGGATCGCAAAATATCCGGTTCAACCGCTGCATCATGTCGAAAAACGTCGTCTCGATGACTAATCCGCCCCGGACTTCCGCCGAAAGTTTTGCCATCAACAGTGATGCCGCCACTCCCTTACCGGACACGTCTCCCAATGCGAACACCAATCGACCATCTGCGAGCACGATGTAATCGTAGTAATCGCCGCCAAGATATTTAGCAGGACGATAAAAGTCAAAAAAACTATAATTCGGAACGACCGGCGGCGACTGCGGCAACAAGCCCCGCTGAACCGTGTTGGCGATATTCATCTCCCGCTCCATTACTTTTTCGGCAACGGCAACTTCGTGCAGTTTCGCATTTTGATAGGAGACCGCCACCTGATAGGCAAGCGAAACGAGCAAATCAAGGTCATCGTGGGTGAATTTTTGTCCGCGTGACCGGGCATCAACCTGAATGACTCCCAACACTTCGGACTGGTCGTAGTCCATTATGGGGACTGCCATAATGGAACAGATATTGTAACTGATGATGCTGTCCGTCGGTTCAAACCGGGAATCATTGGTAAGGTCATCGGAGAGAATGGCGGCTTTGGAGCGGGCAACTCTTTCCAAAATAGAGCGGCTGATACGGAACGATTCCTGATTGTGCGGATCACGGTGTAAAAAGGCTTTGAGTTCTAAACGCTGGGTGTGGTCGTCGATAAGCAGAATGTACGCACAGTCGGCTTGCAGAAAAATTTTGAGCAGATTTTCGACGAGTTGCGGCAAAACTTGATCGACGGCGGCACCGAGTTTTCGACTGATGTCGATCATCGCCTGAAGTTTGACGGAGTCTTTTGCCGAAGTGAGAGCAGGACGTTTCTCGTCCAGTGGAATCTTCGACTTAATATAGTATCCTTCGCGGGGATCAATGTCGGTAACGACCACCCGGCTGACTTGAGCGGCGTTCAGGAGTTTTTTGATCCCGCTTTCAGAAAACTCGAGTGCCTCTTCGGGAGTTTCACGTTCGGAAAAAACCAGTTCGAGATCACAAAAGCGCACCAGATCTCCGTCGGCAAGTTTGGTTTTTTCCACGACGGAACGTCCATTGACGAAAGTACCATTTCGGCTGTCGAGGTCCGTAACGTAATAGCCAATTGCATCCCGGGTGATAACGGCATGTTCCCGGCTGATTCCGTGATGGTCAAGAGGAATCTCGCAAGCGGCGGTGCGTCCTATGCGGATGTTTGTGTTATGGAGGAAAAACGTCTTACTGCCAATGACACTTGAATCGCGTGTTCGGAGATAAGCCATGGAGGTTTTCGTCAGTCGAAGTCGTAATCAAGAGCATTATCCGTCATTTTCGGGACTTGTCAACGTTTCGCACAGATTCTAATGTTTTCGGTTGCACACCGGAGTTTCCACTCCGGGCTCTGTGGACCTTTATCCGCCGGCAGTCCGTTAACAAGTTTCCGGTGTGTCAAATAATTTTTTGACACACCGTCGCAACTCCTTTTGCAGCAATAGGTTACGGCTAGTTTTGTTCATTTGCCGACGATTTTGGTTTATGATAAAAAGTGTCTTTGACACTTTATTTGTGCCGAAACTCCCGTGCCTTACAAGAAAAAACAACTCCCCAAATACTGCCGCCACAAGTCCTCTGGCAGAGCCTTTGTCCGAATCGGAGGAAAAATAGACTTGTTGCCTAACCCTTTTCATGCTTTTTCTGCGTTGAGTATCGCACAGACGAGTTTCGTTCGCAACAGGTGTTTGCGCCGCCGGTTACGGTAAGGATAGGACATTA
>Ga0099364_10005331_pt1 | contig 19126 bp, 20 predicted proteins | sample TergutTh196P3_FD_73070 | JGI IMG/M metagenome (GOLD analysis project Ga0099364, IMG submission 73070) | Microcerotermes parvus P3 segment gut microbial communities from Pointe-Noire, Republic of the Congo - Th196 P3 | ecosystem: Host-associated > Arthropoda: Insects > Digestive system > Gut ...
ATAAGATGTAGTGCGTTGGGCGATAACCGTGTTTAAGCTTTTGATAGCCGATTGAGGAAAGGGTAAAAACATGGCGATAAGATGTAGTGCGTTGGGCGATAACCGTGTTTAAGCTTTTGATAGCCGATTGAGGAAAGGGTAAAAACATGGCGATAAGATGTAGTGCGTTGGGCGATAACCGTGTTTAAGTTTTTGATAGCTGATTGAGGAAAGGGTAAAAATATGACGCTGGATATTGTGTTAGAAATATTTACCGGGGCGATATGGCTGGCATTCAAGCTGTGTGCGCCGATGTTAATTACCGCAATGGTAATCGGGCTTGTGATTGCGATACTCCAAGCCGCGACACAGGTTCAAGAGCAGACAATGACTTTTGCACCTAAGGCGATTGGAATTACCCTGTCATTGCTTGCACTCGGGCCGTGGATGATAAGCGAGTCTATAGACTTTTTAAATATGATGTTCGACAGAATAGCGAGCCTTGAATTGTAAGGAACTGATAAATTGTGCAGGAAATTTGGGATTTAATCTTATATAATTTTGTAGGTTGCCTCGTCGTGTTTGCGCGGGTTACGGGAATATTTACTTTTAACCCGATATTAGGGCGGGCGACAGTGCCTATGAGAGTGCGTGCGGCAATGTCGATAGTGCTCTCGCTTGTAATGCTTACATCAATCGGAAACGATACGGTAATCGGATACATTCCCGAAAATATCCCCGGATTTGTAATGCTCATTTTGATGGAAGCGGCGTTGGGATTTGTCTTTGGGTTTATCGTGAACATGATTTTGAACGTCATTATATTTGCGGGAAAAATAATCGACAACCAAATGACAATCGCTTTAGCAGAGGTAATGGACCCGTCTACGAATGTCACGATGCCGATAATGGCGAGCTTATATTATTATATGTTTATTCTGTATTTCTTTGTGACGGGCGGGCATTTGAGCTATATAACCCTGTTCGCGCTGTCATATGAAATTGTTCCGATTGGCTTTGAGTTCAGCGGTGAATGGGTCAGTATGTCCCGCGATATTGTGATGTTTTTGGGAACGGTAATGACTTTGGCTGTGAAAATGGCGATGCCGATTATCGCGGCGGAAATGATTTTACAGGTCTGTGTAGGCGTTATGATGAAAGCCGTGCCTACTATTCAGATTTTTATAATAAACATTCAAATGAAGATTTTAATGGGGCTGTTTATAGTAATGGCGATTGCCGGCCCTATGTCCGACTTTATTCAGAGGTTAATGGACATAATGTTCGACAATTTGTTTGCGACACTTGACAGGTTAGGGTGAGGTTGAGATTATACTGCTTGTCGGACAAAAATCCTTGATTTTTGTTAATTCGCCTTTGGCGAATTATGGCGTGAAACGCCTCCCGACACGACGTCATGACGCTTCACCGTTGGCTTTAGCCAACATCAATTGACGACACGGTCGTCAATTGCATTAAAAATCCAGTGGGATTTTTAATAGTTAAGCGGTATATATAGGCTAAGGATATGGGTGAATGAATGGGGCAAGGCGGCGGTCAAGAGAAAACGGAAAAAGCTACGCCTAAAAAAAGGCGGGATGCTCGCGAAAAAGAGGGAAATGTCCTTCAAAGCAAGGAAATAACCACGGCGGCATCAATATTCTTTATATTTTTCACTTTGTTTATATTCGGCAGACATATGTTCCAATTTATGATGGATATGACGGCAGAATCAATATCAATCATCGGCATTGAGTATACACCGTCAACCGAGACGTTGATTTCAACTTTGCTGTTCGCAATGAGGTATGCTGCTTTTATATTAACGCCGTTAGCGGCGGTAGCAATGTTAGTCCCGACATTAAGCTCGCTTTTGCAGACTAAAGGGCTTTTTACAATGAAGCCGCTTAAACCGAAGTTTTCCAAATTGAACCCTATAACGGGTGCGAAACGATTGTTCTCAATGCAGACTTTTGTGAACGTAATAAAGGGGACAATAATGATTGGGGTAATATCGGTAATAATTTATAACCAAATACAGAGCAACATGGTCGAATATCAACAATTGCTCGACATGGAAATAGGTCAGGGGATTGTTTATATATCGCGGACTTCCTTTCGTATAATCATGTTGCTCGTGTTGATAATCGTCTTTGTCTCGGTCGGAGATTATCTCTTTCAGTGGTGGCAGTATGAAAAAAAACTCAAAATGTCAAAACAGGAAGTCAAGGACGAATATAAGCAAATTGAGGGTGACCCCGCAATAAAAAGCAAAATCAAGCAAAAACAGCGGGAGATTGCGCAACAAAGAATGATGGAACAAGTTCCCAGTTCAGACGTAGTTGTGCGTAACCCGACACATTATGCGGTCGCGATTTCCTACGACAGGGAAAACACATTGGTCGCACCTAAGGTAGTCGCAAAAGGGAAAGATGCGTTGGCGTTGAAAATAATAGATATTGCCGAAAAAAACGATGTCTATGTAACCGAAAACCGACCTTTGGCGCATGAACTCTACGACAGCGTTGAAGTCGGCGCGGAAATTCCGCCGTCAATGTATAACGCAATTGCAATAATCCTCACGGATATGTACACGGCAAAGGGCGTTACAGTCAACAATTAAAGGAATTGCTAATAAAGCGATTCCGAATTTCGAAGGAAGGGAAAGCACACATGATTAAAAAAATGTTGAGCAATGTTTTTGCGGTATTTGTCATTGTAATCGTGCTTGCTTTAATAATTCCTCTTAACCGAATATGGGGCGGAGCTTTGATAGACTTCCTCCTGCTCATTAATATATCAATCGCTATTGTCATTTTGCTTATGACAATGTATATAAAGGAATCGCTGGAATTTTCGATTTTCCCGTCAATTTTGCTAATCACTACGGTTTTTAGGCTTGCGTTGAACATTTCGACTACAAGAGGTGTATTGCAAGATGCGTGGGCGGGGAATGTCGTTGCGACTTTCGGTAATTTCGTAATGGGCGGAAATGCTGTAGTAGGGTTTATCATATTTATTATAATAGTAATCACCAACTTTTTGGTAATCACCAAAGGTGCGGAACGTGTATCGGAAGTTGCGGCAAGGTTTACCCTTGATGCAATGCCGGGTAAACAAATGGCAATCGATGCCGACTTGAACACAGGCGCAATCACCGATGAAGAAGCCAAGAACCGAAGATTAAAGATTCAGCGCGAGGCGGATTTTTTCGGCGCGATGGACGGTGCGACAAAGTTTGTTAAGGGCGATGCGATTATGTCAATTATAACCGCACTCGTCAACCTTATTGCCGGGGGAATACTCGGTATGGTAATGTTGGGCATGACTTTCGGCGATGTACTCAGCACCTATTTCCTTTTGACAGTGGGCGATGGACTTTCCTCGCAGATTCCGGCTTTGCTTATTTCGGTTGCAACAGGTATGGTGGTTACAAGAGCGGGGACGGAGGGTTCGTTTAATCAGGATGTCAAAGCGCAGTTTACCCGCAATCCCACCGTTATGTATATAACAGGAGGAACGGTTTTGGCTTTGATGGCAATCCCGGGCTTCCCGAAACCTATTTTGTTTTTAATCGGTTTTTCGTTGATTTTATTCGGTTTTCAAATATCGAGAATGCTTAAACGGGAGCATCTTGAATTGGCTCTCGCGGCGGAACAGGCGGCAATGGATGAAATGGAGGCGATTCCGGGGGCGGGGAGTGCAGGGGAAGAAGGCTATTACAGGAATATTGACAATGTGTTTAAGCTGTTATCAATTGAGCAAATAGAAATGGAATTCGGGTACAGCTTGTTGCATTTAGTTGACGAGAAAAGCGGGGGAAGCACGATAGAACGTGTGGTATTGTTCCGAAAACAGTTTGCAACGGAAATGGGAATGGTTTTCCCGTCTGTGCGAATGCGGAACAATCCCGAAATTAACCCCAACCAGTACCTTATTAAAATAAAGGGTGAGGAGGTCGCAAGAGGAGAAATACTGACCGACCATTACCTCGCGATTGACAACGGCGATGTCGGCAATCCCGTTGAGGGAATCGATACAATTGAACCCGCATTCGGTATTCCCGCGCGTTGGATTAGTGAAGACAAGAAAGTTATGGCGGATGTTGCGGGCTATACATTAATTGACCCCGTTTCGGTGATGATTACTCACTTGTCGGAAATTATAAGGACTCACTGTCATGAAATACTTTCGAGGCAGGATGTCAAGACTATGATTGACAACATGAAAGAGACTAATCCGGCTGTAGTCGAGGATTTGATACCTCAAACCGTGTCGATTGGATATTTACAGAAGGTTTTGGCTATGCTTCTTAAAGAGGGTGTACCTATTCGGGATATGGAGACTATTCTCGAATCGCTTGCCGAAAATGTTTCATCGCTTAAAGATATTGACATTGCGGTGGAATACGTGCGGCAGTCTCTCAAGAGGACAATTACCCGTCGATTCTCGGAGGCTAATTCGCTTAGGGTTATTACAATTGACCCGCGTATTGAAGACCTTATTATTGCGAACATAAAAAAATCCGACAGAGGGAGCTATCTCGCGCTTGACCCGGAAAAAGTCCGGCAGATTATGGACGGGGCAAACGATGCGGTTGAAAAGGTACGCGATGTTGTGCCGCAGGTGATTGTATTGACCAGCCCGGTTGTGCGTGTTTACTTTAAGAAGATGATTGACCAGTTTATTCAAGGTATAACGGTGTTGTCTTATAACGAGATTGACAACACGGTGCAAATCCAGTCAATCGGGAATATTGCCAATAGTTAAAAAGGAGAGAGTCCGTTGACTTATGATAAGGTTGATTTATTTCAAAAATATAAGCAAACCGGTGATATTACAATCCGTAATGAAATCGTGTTGCGCCATATGGAGACGCTCAGACTTTCGGCAGTTTCTCTCAGGAATATGTATGCCAGAGGCTATGACGTTGACGATTTAATCAATGAAGGGGTAATCGCTCTGATTGCATCGGTTGAAGCCTTTGAGCCGGGCAGAGGGATTAAATTTGAGACTTTTGCGGGCTACAAAATAAAAGGCGCGATTATCGACTATATAAGGCGGCAGGATTGGGTTCCGCGGCGGGTTCGGCGGTTCGGGCGGGAAATGAACGATGCTTACGGGGAGTTGTACAGACAGCAGGGCAGGAATCCCACAAACTCGGAGCTGGCGGCTTATATGGGAATTTCGCCGGAGCAGTTCGAGAAAAGGCTTGCCGACACGGTAAGTGCGAATACGCTTTCTTTTGAAGAGCTTTTGTATCAGGACAATCTTGAGTTGGCGGCAGACGGGGAGGAACATCAAGTGGGCAGTCGAGTTTTACAAGAGGAGCAAACGAAGGTGGTCGCCGAAGCAATTGCAGAGCTTCGCCCAAAAGAACAGCAAGTTGTCGCGCTTTATTATTACGAGAACTTAAAGCTGAGAGAGATTGCGGAAGTAATCGGGGTAACGGAATCCAGGGTGTGCCAGATACACTCAAAATGTATGCTGTTGCTCAAGGAAAAATTGCAAAATTATATGAATAATAATTAATCAAGTAAAAACCAATTCAAGATTGAGAGGGGTAGGGTAGCCCCGTGTAAAATTTGCCGCAGTTAAAGTGGGACATTATGCTAAAAAACCAAACCGAGATTGAAAGGGGTAGGGTAAAACCCCGTATAAACTTACAGCAGTTAAAGTGGGACATTATGCTAAAAAACCAAACCAAGATTGAAAGGGGTAGGGTAAAACCCCGTATAAAATTTGCCGCAGTTAAAGTGGGTCACTATGCTAAAAAACCAAACCGAGATTGAGAGGGGTAGGGTAGCCCCGTATAAACTTACAGCAGTTAAAGTGGGACATTATGCTAAAAAACCAAACCAAGATTGAAAGGGGTAGGGTAAAAGAATGTTTTTGAGGGGATTTTATAATGCGGGTCAGGCGATAATAGTCAAACAGCGGGAGTTTAATGTTACCGCCAACAACATGGCAAACATCAATACTGCCGGATTTCGCAAAGACGAAGCGACACTCAACACGTTTAAGGACGAACTGATTTGGGTTCAAAGACGCAGAGCCACCCACAGCGGGACTTTTCAGCAGACATACGTGGAGGAATCACACACATTCCTTGAACAAGGCGCGCTTGAATTTACTAACAGCCGCTTTGATGCCGCGATATTCGGGAACGTCTACTTTAACATAGATGACCGCGCCGGCAATGTCTATCAAACCCGTGCGGGGCAATTCGAGCTTGATAACGAGGGGTATCTCGTGTTAGGGCAGTCGGGCAGGGTTCAAGGAGTAAACGGGGATATTTTTATCGGAAGCGATGACTTTATAATCACCAATGACGGCGTTATAATGAACGATGACGGGGTGATTGATACACTGTTGCTGACGTATATTCCCCCGGATGCAAATGTGAGAAAAATTGGGGACAATCTCTTTGCCTATGACGGTGATGCGGTTATACCCGAAGGCGAAAGATTCGATATTATACAGGGAGCTTTTGAAAAATCCAATGTAGATGCCAATAAAGAAATGGTAAAGGCGTTGGAGTTGCAGCGTTTGTTAGAAGCGAACAGTGCGGCAATAAAAGCCTACGACATGATAAATAACAGAAACGCCGATATGGCAAAGCTGAACAGATAAATCAAGAATAATTAAGAACCTGAAAAGGTCAAGGGCAAAAGTTTGAAAGTAAATCTTCGTTAATGCGGAAAACGAAGCTTTTAAAGCACGTTTGTGCAGAAAGGGCAAGGGTAAAAATATGAACATTTCATTTTACACTTCGAGGACAGGTATGATTGCTCAACAACAAGGGCTTAATGTATACGCGAACAATATTGCGAATATAAATACAATTGGGTATAAACCATTACGACCGAGTTTTGCCGAATGTATCTACACGTTACAGCATCCGCCGCGTGAACAGTGGCAAACGGGTCACGGGCAGTATCTATCAAAAACCGACTTAATGTGGGAGCAGGGCGGACTTGTTATGACCGACCAACCGCTTGACTTAGCGTTGCCGAATGAGGACTTTTTTATGACACTTGACAGAGACGGCAATACTTTTTTAACAAGAGACGGGCGGTTTGCAATCTCGTTTACGGGTGAAGCATGGGAACTTGTCAACGGATTCGGTGATTTTGTGTTGGATTATGAAGGGAACAGAATTGAAATTCCTTTCTTAATGCGCGTGTGGGATGAAAACGGCGCAAATCCGAGGTTGATTCCGTTTGACCCGGAACTTGACGGCGAACTGACCGATGAAATAGATTACTTAACGCTGTATAATTTGGTTGGCGTGTTTTCAGTCCCGAATAATTGGGGACTTGACCAAGCGGAAAATAATCGGTTTGTAGTGACCGAGCGTTCGGGTGCGGCAGTTGCCAACCCCGATTCGGATAAGCTGAACGGAATGGTTGAGCAGTCTGCGGTTGATTTTGCGGGGGATATGGTAAGGATTATTGAGACGCAGCGTTCCTACCAGTTTAATGCAAAATTAGTACAGGTTTCCGATGAAATCATGAAAACCGTTAATAATTTAAGGTAAGCCGTCGGAAAGGGAAAGGGATAGGGTAAAATGTTAAAGAAGTTTGAGGATTTGAACGCGTCGCATATTGACGTGCTGAAAGAAATCGGGAATATCGGTTCGGGGAATGCGTCAACGGCGTTGTCGTCAATGGTAGGCAAAGACGTTGTAATCAGTATGCCCGAGGTTAAGTTTCTTAGGTTTCAAGAAGCGATTGAAAAAAACGGCAGCCCGGAGGAAACGGTAGCCGCTGTTTTGGTACGCTTGAAAAATGATATATGCGGAATGATTCTGTTTATTGTTGAACACGAATTTGCCGCGGAAGTTTTAAAAGTGTTTTTCGGGGAAAACGATGTTGACCTTTTGAGGTTGAGCGATGACGATATTTCCGCATTGACCGAGATAGGGAGCATAATGAGCCATTCGTACACGAATGCTATTGCTACGCTTGCGGGTCTTAATATAGGGGTAGATGCGCCGTCGTTTACTGTTGATATGTTCGGTGCGATTATGAGCGTGCCTATTATTGAGTTTGGGGAAATAGGCGAAAAGCTGTTATGTATTGATAAAGTTATCGAGCTTAACGGCGTTAAGATGAAATCAAATATGCTGTTGATTCCGACGGTTGACTCGCTGTCAAATCTATTCGGAAAGTTAGGATTGGGTGAATGAATTTAAACGTTGGGATTTCCGATTGGAAAGTAAGTAAACCGCCCGATGTTATTGTCACCTACGCACTCGGTTCGTGCGTGGGCATTTGCCTCTATGACAAAAGGACAAAAATAGCGGGTCTTTCACATATAATGCTGCCCGACAGCGGAAACTCGGGCGAAGCAAACATTAACAGGATGAAATTCGCCGACACCGCAATTCCCGATATGCTGAAAAAAATGGTTGCTCTCGGCGCAATGCAAAGCGGGATTACCGCAAAAATAGCGGGCGGAGCGACAATGTTCTCAGCCAGCGGGTGTGACAGGTTCAACATCGGCGAACGCAATGTAGTCGCGGTAAAAGCGGCGTTGCAGACACTGAGGATTCCCATTATCGGGCAAGATACAGGGGCGAATTACGGGCGTACACTGTTTCTTTATCCTGAAACTGGCAAAGTCAAGGTAAAATCGGCAAGCAAGGGCGAGAGAGACTTATAGTTGCTCAGCTTGAAAAACCTAAGCATTTATGGCATATTACGCTAAGTCAAATCTGTTGTGAATATTTGCGATAGATTGCGGTGATATGATAAAGTCGTCATGTTCATAGTGTCCGGACGGGACGTAGTAAATCGCGGGATTAACGCTGTTTTCCGAGGTGTACAGTAAAGCCCGCTGATAATCCGTGAAATCGCGGAAAGTCAAATCGGTGTTTGCGGTGTTGAGAATTTTATTGAAGAGTTCTTGAATTGTTTCGGAATCGAGATGCCTGCCGTTTGAGTTAATTAGAGTTGTTATTGCCGAACCCATTATGACAAGGTTATAATCATCGCCCGCGTTTGGGAAATCGGCATAATTCATATACAAGAATAAGTCCCCTCCGGGAAGGTGGTGTTCCCCCGTGTTGAGTTCGATGCCTCCTCCTTCAAAAAAGAAAGGGACATTAACTCGTATTTCGCCGAGCGGCGCGGTAAACCCCGTAAAGGAAACGCGGTCAAAATGCACATAATAGTCACAATCAACACCGATAGTGTCTTTGATTCCCGCCATTACGAGCCTTGCTCCGCCTTGGCTGTACAACTCGCCCAACTTACCTGTTTTGTTATCCCCGGTAACTCTTGTGTTTTCGCTAAGCGGGATTAACGCGATTACCGCATCGCGCGGGCGGTAATTGAGCAACATAAAGTTATTCGGGACACTTCCTTGAGAATCCCCCATCATAAATAGGACTGTGGCGTTTGCCTCTTCGCCCGGCAGGTATTCACCCCATGGGTCAGACGGACGGTTTGTATTGTTCACCGGGAACAATACTTCCCAAAAAGCGAGTATAAGCAGCCCCAGCAACACGGTAGTCGCCGCAAAGCTGATTAGATAGATGTACCAGTTGCTCCTTCTGCGAAGGTGCTTTTTTTCTTTGTTAGTCGTCATAAATTCCTCGATAATTACAATATATTATAATAAGCATAGAATATTATATCATAAAATTAAATATATTTCAAGGGTTTGAAAATATATTTAATTTATGCTTTAAGTGCAGAAAGGGCAAGGGTAAAAGTTTGAAAAATAAGAAAGGAAGAACCACCATGCCGCAAAGTCAAAGAAGAGCAACAGTGCAACGGGCTTTGCCCGTTGGCAAGTTGCTTGACATATTGAGATTTGTGCAAGGTGGGGCGTCATGAAAATGAGAGCGGAAATAAATTTGAACGCGCTTACGAGCAATCTTAACGGAATACGGAGCTTGTGTCCGGGTAAAGAGGTTTTAGCAGTGGTAAAAGCGAACGCTTACGGTCACGGAATAGAAATTGTTACCGCTCACTTGTATAAACAAGGCGTGAAAAACTTTGCAGTTTCAAATGTGTTTGAAGCAAAGCAAATTCACTCTATAATAAATGGCGGGGATATACTGATTTTAGGGCGAACCGATGAGTCGTTCATAGATGAAATTATCGAGAACAATTATCTCCAAGCGATTGTCAGCGTTGAACACGGGCGGCAAATGTCCGCGCTGTCTGTGAAAAAAGGAAACGGGAAAATCCGGTGTCATATAAAGGTTGATACGGGAATGACAAGGCTCGGCATAACGGCAATTGATGAGCTTAATGAGCTTATGCAACTCCCCGGATTAAAGCCGGAGGCGTTGTTTACGCACCTCTCAAGTGCAGATTCGCTCGAACCCGCCGATATGGAATACACGATTAACCAACAGTCTAAATTTACCAAATTTGCCTCTCGGTATAATTTAAAGTGTCACTCGCAGAATACGGGGGGGGTAATGTACCACGGCGGATTTGGCGGCGATGTGGTGAGGGCAGGGATTGCATTATACGGTTATCGCCCGAATACTGCAATACAAAGTCCCATCGAATTAAAATCGGTGATGAGCCTTAAATCGGAGGTAATCCAAATAAGGGAGGTCGGCGCGGGAGTCCCCGTAAGTTACGGGCGGAGCTATGTTACCGATTTGCCGCAAAGGCTCGCAGTAGTTGCCGTGGGTTACGCCGACGGGTACTCGCGGATGCACTCCGGCAGGGGGAAAGTTTTGATTAACGGAAAATTCGCGCCGATTCGCGGGCGGGTCTGCATGGAGTATACAGTTGTTGACATTACTAATATTGGTGGCGTAAATATCGGGGACGAGGTTGTTGTTTACTCGGATTCGGAGTTGTATGGCGAGATAGGCATTGAGCATATAGCGGATATGTTAGGAACAATCCCCTATGAAGTGACTTGCGCGGTCGCGGGGCGGGTTTTGCGAGTACCAAAAATTCCGCATTGACATAAGCTCTAAGATATGATATACTGTGTAAGAAAGAAAAAAAGAAAGGGCAAGAGCAAAAGTTTGAAAGCGAATTCGGGTAAATGCGGAAAACGAACTGTCAATGCCATATTTGTGTAGAAAGGGCAAGAGCAAAAGTTTGAAAGCGAATTCGGGTAAACGCGGAAAACGAACTGTCAATGCCATATTTGTGTAGAAAGGGCAAGAGTAAAATGGGTGTATTTGGAGAATTAAAAAGGCGCGGACTTATTGCTCAGGCGAGCCATGAAAAAGAAATAGAGGAGCTTTTGTCGGATGCGGCGAATCCCGTGAAATTCTACATAGGATTTGATGCAACTGCCGATTCGCTTCATGTCGGGCATTTGGTGCAGCTTATATTAATGCGGCACTTGCAAAAAGCCGGGCATAAACCTTACGCACTTCTCGGCACGGGGACGACATTGGTCGGCGACCCATCGGGTAAGACCGATATGCGGCAAATGTTGACAGAAGAGTCAATCGAACATAATGCCGAAAAATTCGGGGAGCAGATGAGCCGATTCTTGGATTTTTCGGACAACTGTAAAAATGCCGCCGAGTTTGTTAAAAACGGGGACTGGTTGCTGGGGCTTAAATACGTTGAATTTATAAGGGATATAGGGGTGCATTTCACGGTAAACCGAATGTTGGCGGCGGAATGTTTTAAAAGCCGTATGGAAAAAGGTTTGTCATTCTTTGAGTTTAATTATATGCTTATTCAGTCTTATGACTTTTTGCACCTGTTTAAGACAAAAGAGGTCACTTTGCAAATAGGCGGCGATGACCAGTGGTCTAATATTTTAGCGGGTGCGGATTTAATCCGCAGAAAAGAACAAAAAAGCGCGTTCGCCATGACTACGTCGCTGTTGCTGACGAAGGACGGGGCGAAAATGGGCAAGACTCTGAAAGGCGCGCTTTGGTTAAATGGGGAGAAATGCCCCCCGTATGAGTTTTATCAATATTTCCGAAACGTTGATGACGCGGATGTAGTCAACTGCCTTAAAATGCTTACATTTGTGCCTATAGACGAAATTGAGGAAATGGAAAAAACTTTAGAGGGCGCGAAATTTAATCATGCTAAAGAGTTGCTCGCTTTTGAATTGACAAAACTTGTCCATGGTGAGGAAGAGGCACAAAAAGCACAAAATGCGGCAAAGAGCATATTCGGGGCAGGGAATGCCGATGAGAATATGCCTGCTGTTGCTGTGTCGGAGGCAGAGATTAATATTCTTGATTTGCTTATTAAAGCGGGATTATGCAACTCAAAAAGAGATGCGCGGACTAATACAGAGCAAGGCGGAGTAAGTGTCAATGACGAGAAAATTACCGATGTGAACACTGTTGTTAAAATTGATGACTTTGTTGTTGTAAAAAAGGGCAAAAAAAGCTTTATTAAGGTAATAAGGGAGTAAGGGGAAAACTTGAGCTATGCCGAATTCGGTTATTTTTTCAGAGCGTGAAACTATAAAATCCCCCGCAAGTGTTACGGCACAGCTCGGAAAACTTAAATCGCGGGGGTTAATTATCGAAGATGAGAAATACGCATATTCAACACTCGAGACTGTAAATTATTATCGCTTAATTCACTATTTTGCGTTTTTTTTAGATGACTCGGGGCAATACTATAGAGAGGGAATAAGTTTTAATGACGGAATGAGACTGTATCATTTTGACAGAAAGCTGCGTGCTGTGATTCTTTCGGTGTTAGAGGAAATTGAGGTAGCCATAAGGGCGGGGGTGTCAAATTTTCACGCACATAAATACGAAGCCCAGGGTTATCTCAACGGCAACACGTTTGAACGCAGACACAACCACAAGGCATTCCTAAGCAAAATTGAGCGAATGCTTGACAAAAATGCTCATTTGGCTTTTGTAAAGCACTATCAGAATAAACATAAGGGGAAATTCCCTTTGTGGGTTATGATGGAAATGTTCAGTTTCGGTATGCTTGTCTTTTTCTATCAGGATATGAAAAATAATGATAAAAAAGAAGTTGCCGAACGTTATTTCAAAATAGACTCCCGCAATGCGGAAAACTGGTTTGAAAACTTGGCTAATCTGCGTAATCATTGTGCGCATTATAATCGTGTTTACGGAAACGATTTGCCCGGGGATTTGAGAAAAGTCGAGATAATCGAGCCGCGCGAATATGAAATGCAAAGTGACGGTTCTCCCACGCTTTTTGACTATCTGCTTATAATAAAAATGCTGCACAGGCGGGGCAACGAGCAAGAAGACTGGGGGAAGTCATTCGTTAGTGATATAGGGAAATTGTTTGACGAGTATTCGGATATAGCACACCCGACTGTTTTGGGCTTCCCTGAAGATTGGGTGAATTTCTTTGTTTAACGGTTGACATTAACAAATTTTCGGCTTATAATAATGACATTAGGAACAAACGGCGCGTTTGCGCAGAAAGGGTATGGGTAAATTTATGAAACGGGTATACATTAAGAAAAAAGGGAAATTCAAAACAGTGCTTATCACTTGTTTGGCTACAGTTGTTTTTGGGGGAGCTGTCGGTCTCGGCGGTTCACAACTGCTCATTGAGGCTCTTCAAATAACCGACAACTTCCAAAGAAATCCGACACCGAGGAGCGACATTAACAGGGACAATCTGCCCGATGTGTTTAACTCAACTGCGGCGGCGGAATCGCCCGGACTGCCCTCAACGCGTAGTCCGCTGAGTTCAACCCAATACACTGCGGAGGAAATTTACGAAATGTTGAGCGACACGGTAGTAGGGATTAAAACAGCGAGCATGGGAATATCCGAAACATCCGAAGTAATAGGCAGCGGGGTGGTAATCTCGGAGGATGGGTTTATTATCACCTGCGCACACGTTATTGACGGCGCAAGCAAAGTGGTTGTAGTCGTAGACGATTACGATAACCCCAACGCTCTGCCGCATGAATACGAGGCGACGGTTTACGGTTCGGATTCGCCGTCGGATTTGGCGGTAATAAAAATTGAACGTGATGAACCGTTCAGTTATGCGAAAATCGGGAACAGTTCCGATTTAGCTCCGGGGCAGACTGTTGTCGCTATCGGTAATCCCGTTGGGCTTATGAAAACGGTAACTCAAGGGATTGTTTCTGGTTTGCAAAGGGACTTGGGCGATAACCCCTATATGCTCCCTTCAATTCAGACTGATGCCGCATTAAATCCTGGAAATTCCGGTTGCCCTCTGTTTAATATGCGCGGTGAGATTGTAGGAATTGTCAACAGCAAATTGGTTTATGGCTCACAGCTTGACAATTTAGGTTTTGCCATTTCCATTACCGAGGCGATGCCGATTATAACAGAGCTGACGAGTCACGGTTTTGTAACATCGCGTGCAATGCTCGGAATTACCGGGAGGGAGCTTTCGCCGATGTACGGTGAGCCTGAGGGATTTTGGGTCGAAACCGTCCGCCCCGGAACTCCTGCGGCTGAAAGCGGATTGTCGCGTGGAGATATAATTATCTCGATTAATGGCGAAAAGGTTGCCGTCGCTTCCGACATACAAAGCATTATGAAAGATTTGAATGTAGGCGATGTCGTGACTGTCAGGGTAATCAGGTACAATAACTTCGGCGAAAGCCAAGAGTTGGATATTAAATTTGCTTTGACGAGTGCGGAATAAGGTGGCGATTAAGATAGGTTCTAAACCCGCCGATAAAGTTGGAAACTTTATCGGCGGGTTTTGGTGTGCTTTTTTGAGTTTGAACTGTCTGATAAAGTGTGCGATAAATGCCAAATAGGAAAATATTGAAAAAATGCTTGTAATTGAAGAGGTGATGTGGTATAATGAAATGCAAATCTATGTGCAAGGGGGTATCTATGAAAATACAACCTAAAAAAAATAACACGACTCATGACAGTATAGCTATATTTTCGTTTTTTTCCGGTAGTGGTTTTTTGGACTTAGGCTTTGAAAAAGCAGGATATAATGTAGTTTTAGTTAATGAAATATCGCCGTCTTTTTTAAGCGCGTACAAACATTCACGTTTAAAAATGGATATGGCTGAACCGGATTACGGCTATTTCAACTTAGATATAAATGACTTCCTTAATGGTCGCAAAGAGGAGTTAAGGCAACTCATCGATAAATCGAGAGCAAGCGGGCAACTTGTTGGGTTCATCGGCGGACCTCCTTGCCCGGATTTTTCAATTGCAGGAAAAAATAAAGGCGCAGATGGGTTAAACGGCAAACTCTCTATCGCTTATATCAATCTCATTGCCGATACAGAACCTGACTTTTTCTTGTTTGAGAACGTCAAGGGCTTATGGAGTACGGCACGGCATAAAATGTTTTTTGAGGAATTGAAAGAGAAGTTACATAATGCCGGGTATTCCACCGCTGAACGATTGTGTAACGCACTTGAGTTTGCTGTCCCCCAAGATAGAGAACGTGTGTTATTCTTTGGTGTGAAAACAAAATTGGTGAGGAAAAATGCAACAGATGAAAATATGTTAACTGCATTTCCGTGGAAGCGATTCGCTACTTACAATGCAGATGAAGTGAAAGCTATGTCGTGGTGTAAGACAAACGCTCTCGGAGCTGATATAAATCCCACTTTAACAGATGAAATGACGACACTGACAGTTCAGTATTGGTTTGATAAAAACGATGTCGAGCATCACCCAAATGCTAAAAAACATTTTGTGCCACGCTCTCCTAAAATAAAAACCGTTCAAGAGGGGGACGTAAGCCGTAAGTCTTGTAAAAGGTTACATCGCTATCGGTATTCGCCAACAGCTGCCTATGGTAACAATGAGGTTCATTTACACCCACACAAGGAGCGTCGCATCTCGGCTGCTGAAGCTATGGCGATTCAATCGTTACCCAAGGAGTTTGAGTTACCGCCCGATATGACACTGTCGGATATGTTCAAGACAATCGGGAATGGTGTTCCTTATCTGCTATCGAACGGGATAGCGAAGACTATTAAGGTTTATTTGGAGGAAAACATATGCAAAAGCTAACAGCCGCTGATTTGGTGTATGCTATACGTCAACTTCCTAAAAATCAAGCATATCACTACATCAACCCATGCACAAAAGGGCAGATTCGCATAGTAGACGTTAAATTGCCTGAGGGTCCGATTTCAATAAAACGGTGGAATCCGTCAAAGGGCGAAACTGCAAATAGTGCTAAGACAGAAAGCATATCGAGTCAGCTTATTTGGCGTGTTGCCAATGCTTTTGTAGAAAATCAACCAGTAAACCTCGACAGGGTTCTCGGTGCCACGTTCTGTCCTTGAAACTCTGATTGCACATACGCCGCAATTTTATTACTGTTATCCCTATGGAAGTCGAACATACAACAGGTATAACAACAGGATTAACTCGTATGCTTGGGTTTTACAACAAACTGCCACGCTTTCAAACTCGTTATGTTATTGTCGCCCCCGATAATGATAGGCAACAGGTTATCAAGGAAGCGAGCAAAGAAATGTTTAAACCGCTTAAGGTGTTGTATTTTCCATATTCGGCGGTTGAGGAGCTATACTACCTATGTGAAAAACGCAACTTAAACAGGCAGAGCGTAACAGAGGAGTTTCTTGATTGTTTTATGGAAAAAGCCGTTATTACGGTGTAGAAATTAGTCCGTAAAAGTATACTTTTACGGACTAATACTATTCAAAAAAATTTTTTTCAAAAACCCCTTGACATAACAAAAAAATGCTGTTATAATAACATTTGTAAAGCTTATAAAGTTTACATTGTGCAGAAGGGGCAAGGGTAAAAGTTTGAAAGTAAGTCTGCGTAAATGGGGGAAACGAGACCTCAATAGTGTATTTGCGCAGAAGGGGCAAGGGTAAAAGAATGAAGAAGAACTTGGGTGTAAATATACTGTTAGATGTGTACGGGACGCTTTTGACCGACCGTCAGCGAGTAACATTAGAGCTTTATTACGGTGAGGATTTGTCCCTCGGCGAAATATCGGAGGAAACGGGGATTACTCGTCAAGGGGTGATGAACTGTATCCATAAGTCGGAGAAAAAGCTGTTTGAGCTTGAAACAAAATTGGGATTGATACGAAAATTCCGCGAGCTTTCGGAAGATATTGACAGATTGGAAGGGTTGATTATACAAGCCGAAATGACAAACAGGGAGGTTTTGGCGCAGATTGATGACCTGATGGTTGCGATAAAAGGCAAAATTTAAGTGATATAATTGGAGAATCGAGAATATGACGGGATTATCTGAAAAGCTGGGAAATGTTTTTAAGGCACTTAAAGGCAAAGGCAAGTTGGGCGAAAAAGATGTACGCGACTCAATGCGCGAAGTCAAGACCGCGCTTTTGGAGGCAGACGTAAATTTTAAAGTAACCAAGGACTTTGTCGCAACAGTAACCGAGCGTTGTATCGGTTCAAAAGTCATGGAAAGTCTTACCCCGGCGCAACAGGTAATCGACATAGTAAACGATGAATTGATTAAGCTGTTGGGAGGGGAAGGTACTGTTACCGACCCGAAACAAGGGGCAAACCCCGTTGTAAACATTCTCGACGCGCCTAAACTCATTAACTTTTCGTCAAAGCCGCCAACCGTCATTATGATGTGTGGATTGCAAGGTGCCGGTAAAACTACCCATTGTGCCAAGCTCGCAAAATATCTCAAAGGCATGAATCGCCGCCCATTGTTAGCGGCTTGTGACGTTTACCGACCCGCCGCAATTGAACAGCTTAAAATAGTCACCGAAAAAGCGGGAGCGCGTGTGTTTGAAATGGGGCAGGGGAATCCTGTTAAGATTGCCGCAGAGAGCATTAAGTTTGCAAAAGATAACGGTTATGACGTTGTTATAATCGACACTGCCGGGCGGCTGCACATTGACGACACTCTTATGGAAGAACTCGAGGAAATTAAGGCGAAAACCGAACCGGATGAGGTGTTGCTTGTAATTGATGCCATGATTGGACAGGATGCGGTTAATACCGCTAAGGCGTTTAATGAGCGAATCCCGCTTACAGGTGTTATTTTGACTAAATTGGACGGGGACACACGCGGGGGAGCGGCACTGTCGGTTTTGGGAGTCACCGGGAAGAAAATCAAATTCGCGGGAGTCGGCGAGAAAATTGACGACCTTGAACCTTTCCGCCCTGTGGGAATGGCATCGAGAATCCTCGGAATGGGGGATGTACTCGGTTTAATCGACAAGGCAAAGAGTGCGTTTGACGAAAAAGAGCAGGATAAGCTCGTACAAAAAATGCTGAAGAATCAGTTTGATTTTAATGATATGTACAACCAATATAAGCAAATCGAGAAAATGGGGAGCATAGGCGGTCTTTTGAAGCTTATGCCCGGACTCGGCGGGAAAGTCAAGGAGGAGGATATTGACGAGCGGGTTTTGGTGCGTTCAAGGGCAATAATTGAGTCCATGACTAAGCAGGAGAGGGAACGTCCCGGATTAATCGATGCAAAGCGCAAGCGAAGAATTGCAGCGGGGAGCGGCACAAAAGTTGAGCAGGTAAATGTTCTTATGAGGCAAATGGAACAAATGCAAAAGATGATGAAAGAATTTAAAAAGTTCGGCAAGGGGAAAAAGCGCGGAATGCCGAAATTACCCGGCGGATTTAAAATCGAGGATTTTAATACGGATTAAGAAGCTGTATTAGAAGTTGTTTTTGAAAACAACCTCTTATATATAAATTATGAAAACCGGAAAGGATTAAGGGTAAAGAAAATGGCGGTAAAAATCAGACTAAGGCGGATGGGGGCAAAAAAAGCTCCTTTTTACAGAATTGTGGTGGCAGATTCTCGTTTCCCGCGTGATGGGCGTTTTATTGAGGAGATAGGGTATTACGACCCTACTAAAAACCCCGTAACGGTAAGCGTTGACGGCGAAAAGGTTGAAAAGTGGATTAAAAACGGCGCGCAACCTACCGACACCGTAAAAAGATTGCTCAAGAATAAAGGAGTACTCTAAAAATAGGAGGAGGCAAGGGCAAAGTTTGAAAGTAAATCTGCGTAAATGCGGAAAACGAGACTTTCAACGGCACATTCGTGCAGAAGGGACAAGGGTAAAAGTTTGAAAGTAAATCTGCGTAAATGCGGAAAACGAGACTTTCAACGGCACATTCGTGCAGAAGGGACGAGGGTAAAAGTTTGAAAGTAAATCTGCGTAAATGCGGAAAACGAGACTTTCAACGGCACATTCGTGCAGAAGGGACGAGGGTAAAAGTTTGAGGGAACTATTGGTTG
>Ga0099364_10005332_pt1 | contig 19125 bp, 17 predicted proteins | sample TergutTh196P3_FD_73070 | JGI IMG/M metagenome (GOLD analysis project Ga0099364, IMG submission 73070) | Microcerotermes parvus P3 segment gut microbial communities from Pointe-Noire, Republic of the Congo - Th196 P3 | ecosystem: Host-associated > Arthropoda: Insects > Digestive system > Gut ...
CTCTCAAGTCTTTCCTGAACTACCTCCAGGTGGAGAAGGCCCAGAAATCCGCAACGGAAACCAAAACCTAAAGCTAAAGATGAATCTTTTTCGTATATCAAAGAAGCGTCATTAAGTTTTAACTTCTCTAAACTTGTTCTAAGTTCATCATAATCATTGGAATCCACAGGGTAAATCGAAGAGAAAACGACAGGTTTAATCTCCCTGAAACCCGGAAGAGCTTTTTCGCAGGGGTTAGCCGCTCCGGTAACAGTGTCCCCTACCCTTACATCACTTACAGTTTTGATCCCTGCAATAAAATAACCTACTTCTCCAGCTCCCAGCTCATTACATTCCACAAGGGCAAGCTTAAAAAGTCCCACAGTTTCAACTTCATATTCACTTTCGCTGGACATAAAACGGATCTTCATTCCCTTTTTTATGGCACCATCAAAAAGACGCAGATGTACAATTACACCAAGGTAAGGATCATAATGACAATCAAAAATTAAAGCCCTTAGCGGTGAACCGTTATTCCCTTTAGGGGGAGGGATCCTCTCGATAATAGCGTCAAAAAGTTCATCTATACCAATGCCCTGCCTGGCAGAAACCAGAATGGCAGTTGATGGGTCAAGACCCAAATCCCTTTCGATTTGCTGTTTGGCCATGGGAATATCCGCGGCTTGCATATCGATTTTATTGATCACCGGAATAATTTCCAGATCATGTTCCAGGGCCAAATACATATTCGATAAGGTCTGGGCTTGCACGCCTTGAGTAGCATCTACTAATAATAAAGCGCCTTCGCAGGAGTTGATTGCCCTGCTTACTTCGTAACTAAAATCCACATGACCCGGGGTATCTACCATATTTAATTTATAATCCTGGTTTTCATGTGTATAAGGAATACATACCGCCTGGCTTTTTATGGTTATACCCCGCTCTCTTTCTATATCCATATTATCGAGAATCTGGTTCTTAAAATCCCTGTCTTCCACCAGGCGGCCTTTTTGAATCAGCCGGTCTGCAAGAGTGGATTTTCCATGATCAATATGGGCGATAATGCAAAAATTACGTATATTAGATGACATAATTATGAACCTGGTCTTTTAAGCCTGACTTGATCGCTTAATGTTATTTCCCCTATTGGCTCAACAGTCATATCCGACGGGATCTCTACATAAGATAAAACCGCAAGATTGGGAAATTTCATTCTGGTGAATTCTTTTACCCATGAACGGGCTATGGGAGAACAAAGCACTACAGGTTTTAATCCTTTAGCTTCCATTCCATGAATAGCCGGGGAAAATGCCTCCAGCCATTCATCGGCGGGGAAGCCATGGAACATAGCCTTATCAGAAAAATTTTGTTCCAAAGCGCTTTCTAATGTAAGCACCTTAAGGGTCTGTTTATCATCAGCGTATTCCAGGCAAATCTGCCGCTTAAGGGATTGGCGGATTTGCTCAATGATAAGCTCATTCGGAGCAGGGCCATAATTACCCCAATCTGCTAATGTTTCCAGAACTATTGGCATATGCCGAATGGAAACCTGTTCACTTAAAAGTCCCCTGAGTATGTCCCTGATGCTTCCCAGAGAAAAAAGACTTTTTACTTCTCCGGTTACTACAGGGTATCTTTTTTCTGCCCTATCCAAAATGGCTTGTACCTCATCCCGGCCCAAAAGTTCAGGCGCTCGTTTTTGAACTAACTCGTCTACATGAGCCAATAAATCCTTTGTTGCAGCTTTAGCTGCATAATAGATCTGATTATGACTTAGTCCAAAATCTACACATTTATACCAGCGAAGATCCATGGAAAAACGTCCAACCTCTATGCCTTTAAAAAGAATGCGGTATTCACCATCTTTAAGTTTGGAATTCACTGAAATACCTATAGGTGAGAAAGTAAAACCAAAAAGCCTTGAAAGTCTCTTGCTAATAAGGTTAAGGCCCTCTTCCAGAAGGCTAATATCATCCAAAAAACTCATTAAGGTGCTATCCAGTTCAATTCTAATAGGCCGTAAAGAAGGCAGTTTACCTTTAAGTGCCTTCTTGGAAGGTTTTAATCTTTTCTTTGACCGCAGCATTATAGAAGCAATTTCCCGGCAACATAATTCAGGTATAACTTCGCCTAACTCGCCGTAAGAAAAAAGATTTTTTACCAAAATGTCATTCTCATGCACAGGAACTCCGGTGGCTGCTTCTTTGACATCCTCCCGGGATAATCCCTGTTCTAAAAGGACTATCATGTGTGCAAACATATTTTCATCGTCATAGCGTAATCCTACAACAATATCTGCTCCCCCGATAACAAGGAGATCGCAAGAATTAATATAAGGCAGGAGGGTCTTTATTTTATTTTTATCCTCAAAAACAAAGGGATTTGGATCTTTAATCTCCATAGGTATCCCAGTTTACAATGTATCAGGGGAGTCTAGCAAGGCGGGGAGCTGCATTATTGTTTCAAGATATCCCATTCTGCGTTTTCTTACATTGATCTCCAGCAGAGCAAAACCCATATCTTCAACTATACGAAAACCTCTGATGGTTAGAGGATCATTTTCCGAGAGCCCTGCTTCATAAGCAATGGAACCTCGGACTACTTTACTTACCTGATAAGAAGGAGTAAAAATACTCCCCCCGGCCGGAGAAAGAATAAGGCCGAAAAGAGGTGCTACTATACGTTCTCGAGTATCCATTTTTGCTGCTTCTACAAGGGGAAGATCAGGCCTGCTGGTCAAACGTAAAAGCCGTCTGCTCAAATTTCCATCTTCATCAGCTAATTCCATACTTATCAATTCCCCGGGTTTTAGGGGAAAAAGAACATCCTGAAGAGCTGGGATCAAAGCCCCTTGTGCTGCATTAACTTCTTTACCATTGATCGATTTTATAACAGCTCCTTCCAGGAATCTCTGTTCTGCTGCAGGAGTGGAAGGAGCTACATAAATTATTTCCGCTCCAAAAAAAGTTTCGTTTATCGTTAAGCCAAGCCAGGGTCTTTCAGCTCTTCCTCCAGCCAGCATAGCCGGTAAAGCTGCAATTAAACGTCCCGACGGGACTGCAAAATTGAGTCCCTGGAATTGGTCTATTCCAGCGAAGACTATACCAACAAGACGTCCAGCCATATCTACTACCGGACCTCCTGAATTACCAGAGTTAACCGCTGCATCGATTTGTATGACATCACCAATTTGTAAAAAACGTCTGCCTAGGGCTGAAATAATCCCCTGGGTAACTGTTTTTTCAAGGCCTACAGGAGAACCTATTGCTAATACGGGCTCTCCCACATTTGGTATTATTCCATCATCTGTAACAGAGAACACATATTCCGGGGTAATTTCGACTTTAAGTAAGGCCAAATCCATTGTTTTATCCCAGCCAACTACTCTGGCTGGAATTCTGGGACTTGCTGAGTCTCCCATGCGTATATATAAACGGGAAAACCCTCTATAACTGGGATCTACTTCACTGGAAATAACATGATAATTAGTTATAAGAAGACCAGAAGAGTCAACAAAAAAAGCTGAACCTTGTACAACATTAGGTATGCCCCTGCCTCTTTCTATACGAAAACCTCGGTCAACTATAACCGTTGCAACTCCCTTAATCATATCTGTGGGGGAATCCCTGCCCAGGGCATACTCTCTATAATCATGATTAACTACGTTTTCTCCCTGAATGCCATCAATAATATTCAGAAAAAAAGCCGCTGTCCGCCTTTGATTTACCATTACTGCTTTTTCGAAAAAGTAAAGAGCATCTTCGTAATAAAGAGGTTTTAACTCATGAGCTTCCACAGCAGCTAGAAAAGCTGCCAGGGTATTCCCATTTTCTAGCTGCTCCTTTGCGTATTCCAGGATCAATTCAAATTCACCGCCGCTATCATCAGGAACCCCCAGGGCCGAAAGGGATCGGGCCAAAGACGCAGCATCAGACCATCGTTTTTCTTCTATAGCTTTCAATTGGGAAGATTTTAAATTTTCAATTGCCTCGGCCAAATACTTATCCAGAAATTCTTTAGTAACAGGATGCTCTGCTTCCGGATAAACTGTTTCAGGACCATAAATTATTCGATAAACCTCTATAAGATGAATGGCTCTGGCAGGATCATCCCGGGAATAATTAGCAATATCATCAAGCCTGATTTCACTTATGGATCTAGGTGGCGTTAAACGTCGTTCTGCTTTAGCCTGAGTATTGCAGGAGATAAGAAAAAGCAGGCTCAAGCCTATATAAGCAAAAAAGAATTTTTTAAATAAACCTGACATTTCCTGCACCCAAAGAAAATTTTAAGGAAAATAATCTCGAATAATGTTTCCATCTCCATACCAGTCACTTTCAACAAAATCAAAGATCCGCTGGTAATCTAATAATACTTCCGGCGGAGGTAATTCTCCGTTTGCTGTAAGGGAAGGGACCCTAAAACGACGATAGGTTTCAAGGCGTCCATCAAGATCTAAATCCACTCTTTGTCCAATAGGCCGCCCACGGATAAAATCCGTTTCCGAAATCATTCGGCCGTCCAAAAATTCCCTGGCCCGAATAGGAATACTCATATTCAGTTCTATTATTTCAATAGCCCCGGGGAATTCCTGACTTGGACGCTCTATTTGAAAAGAATTGGCAATCAAGCTCCGCCGGCTTAATGCTGCGCTCATAGGATCCTTTTCAGGGAAAAGGATATCCAAAAACGGATGAAATTGTACCGGAGCATAGAAAAAGTTAAAAGGTCTAAAGAAAAAACGTTCTCCTTCCAGTTCTGCTTCCATAAGCGCCGGATATTCATTCCATTTAATTGATACCCTTCTGGGTTCTTCCCCCCTGATAGAGGAAACAGATCTTCCGGTTCCAGCCTCAGCCGGAAAATTTAATATTGCGTTTGTTGGAGTCCCTGCTTCAAAGTAAATATGCAATTCAGGTATACCGCTTTGGATACCATCATAGTGGTAATATGTTAATAGTCCATTTGCATAATGAGCAATCGCCTCAGGTATTCCATCACCATCGCTGTCACTGGTAATAACACCTGAAAAGGATGAAAGGTAACGTTGGAATAAATCTCTTCCCTCGTCATGCCGCAGGAGTTCCCAGATCATGTCCATTAAAGCCAGATCTATTCCATTAATCCTGTTCCTGATGCTGAACAGCTCCTCCAGAGCAATATTTTCATCAATTACACCCAGATTAAGAGCTATAGGGATAGAAGCAGGATCCGCTTCATGTATGGCTCTATAAGCGGCTACCATACGCCGTGTTTCCTCGACATCTCCTAAAAATGGAGCAGCCATCCATGCAAGCTCCCCTTCAATTGGGATCAATGCTGGAAGACGTCTGCGTATAAGATCGAAAATAGCCAATTCCCTTTCGTTGGGGTAGTTCCCTTTAGCATCTTCTGCTTTTAGGTATTCAAGAAAGACCCTAACCACTCCGGTAGACATGGGGAAGCGGTTCATAGCCTCTTCAGTATAATGGTAAAATTCCAAGCGGCTGGCTCCTTCAAAATCAGAGCGAAAACGTAATGCTAAAAGTCTAAGTCTGGCAGATTCCGGGACCTCATCTACCAGGCTTAAAATACCCAAAGCTTCGTCATAAAACCTAAGACCTATAAAGAGCTCCGCTTCCATTAAGTGTGCATCCTGGGGAGTATAATTATTCCAGTGTTGAGTTGCCAGGGCACGTCTTAAAGCCTGCAAAACTGAAACCAGACTATGATTAAAATGAGATCGGGCAAGGGCTAAAAGATATGATATATCAGATGATACATCAGCATAATCAGATCCCCTTTCCAAAACAACTAAAGCTTCAGACCATCGGCCCTGGCTCATAGCTTCTTCTGCCCAGCTAACATAATGCTCTGCAATGGCGTAGTCACCCAGATTTTGGGCATGGGCAAGAGTGATTAAAAGGAAAAGGCAAATTGCAAAAATAAACTTCTTTTTCATACTAAGGCTCCTGTGTCAGGGGCTCCTCCCGGGGAGGAAACCCCAAAAGCATACGTACTTCACCGTCAACCAGGGTTTCCCGGGTCAAAAGGGCATTGGCAAGTTTTTCAAGTTTTTCTTTCTGGGCCTTGATAATATCTTCAGCCCTGTTACGCGATGTTTCAAGTATCTCCCTTATTGCATTATCGATCTTCTGAGCGGTACTTTCAGAATAATCCTTATGCCGGGCAATTTCTTTACCTAAAAAGATAGGTTCTTCTTCCTGACCATAACTTACGGGCCCTAATTCTTCAGCCATACCCCATTCGCAGACCATACGTCGGGCTAAATCTGTAGCTTGTTCTATATCTTGTTTTATTCCGGTAGTGGTTTCGTTGTAAAAAGTTTTTTCTGCAATCCAGCCGCCATAACAGATAGCGATCCTGTCCTGTATCCAACCCCTGGTACGGCAATAACTGTCTTCTTCCGGAAGGGACAAGGCCATTCCTAAAGCCCTGCCATGGGGAACTATGGTTACTTTGTGTAAAGGATCAGCATTATCCAGGAAATAATGCAGTAAGGCATGACCTGCTTCATGATAAGCAGTCATACGACGTTCTTTATCAGAGATTGTCAGGGTTTTACGTGCCACTCCCATAAGGATTTTGTCCCGGGCTTCTTCAAAATCAGACAGCTCGACATGCTCCTTATCTTTTCTGGCAGCGTAAAGGGCAGCTTCGTTTACCAGGTTTGCGATATCTGCTCCGCTCATCCCCGGTGTGGCCCGGGCGATTAAAGCCATATCCATACTCTTATCCAGAGGGATCTTTGCTGCATGTATCTTAAGAATTTCTTCCCGTTCTTTAATATCCGGCATGGCAACTACAACCTGACGGTCAAAACGGCCAGGTCTTAACAAGGCAGGATCCAGTACATCAGGGCGGTTAGTAGCTGCCAGGATTATAACCCCATCCTTCGAATCAAAGCCATCCATTTCCACCAGGAGTTGATTTAAAGTCTGCTCCCGTTCATCATGACCACCGCCATATCCCGCTCCACGCATACGACCCACAGCATCCAGCTCATCAATAAAGAGGATGCAAGGGGCATTTCGCCTGCCCTGATTAAAAAGGTCTCTTACCCGGCTGGCGCCAACACCAACAAACATTTCTACAAAATCCGAGCCTGACATATGAAAATAAGCAACATCAGCCTCTCCGGCAACTGCCCGGGCCATCAGGGTTTTACCGGTACCGGGCATTCCTACAAGGAGCACCCCTTTGGGGATTTTAGCACCCATTTTAGTAAATTTATCCGGGTTTTTTAAAAAGTCCACCACTTCTTCCAATTCAAACTTTGCGTCTTTTTGGCCAGCCACATCGGCAAAGCAGACTTTTTTTCCTTCGTCCTGATAACGTTTAGCCTTACTCTTACCAAACTGGAAATTCCTGTTTCCCGTTTGCTGCATGTTTCGGATTATAATAAACAATAACCAGATAAAACCAATATTGATAATCCAGGGGAAAAATTGCATGAAGATCCCCATAGGCCCTGATTGAGCCGGTGCTCCGGTAGTATGTATCCCTCTTTCCCGTAAGTTTGGAAGCAGGGTAGGATCCTGATATGGTATAAGGGTTCTGAAATTCTGTCTGTTTGTTCCGATCCAACGTGTGCCTTCGATAACATTATTATCCCGGATTGTAACATCAGATATTTCACCTGATTCCAAAGCTCTGGTGAACTCTGAATATGAAATTGATTGCCTGGAAGGACCTTCGTTAAGTCTGAAAAAATATCCTACGAAAATAATAACCATGGCCAGGAAAAAAAAGAGCATAAGCCTATTCGGTCGGCCATTACTTAAAACCGGACGAGAAGATTCATTATCATTTTTGTCATCAAACATCAACACCTCCGGAAAATCATTTTTCTACGGAAATTCTATACTTCGCCTGGAGCGGATCATCATCTCTGGTCAGGAGTAGTACATCCTTTTTTTCCCCAAAACAAATAAAAGCGGCTATACCAATCCTGTCTTCTGCAGTGATAAAGCCGGAATATTCCCCTTTGGATTCTCCTTTAAGTATATCAGAAAGACATGGTCTATGTCCTGCCTTAACAATGAGATCTTTTTTACGCCATGGTCTAAAAACTATAGGCAAAGAAGATAAAAAACCATTTCTTCTTGTTAAATTTTCGGTCATTATTTCAGCTTTAATTCGAAGAGTTATTTTACTATCATTTGTTTCATCCAGGTAATAAAACCCTGGAGCATCTATGAGCAATGAAAAACCCTTTTCAAAATCATTTTTAAAGGTACTCCGGGTGATTATTTTATCTTTCTGTATAAAAATACGGATAGGTCCTAGATCGGCAGCTTTCGTACTGCCTTGTTTTAAGGCATTTAAAACAATGCGAAGTTTCTTTCGACGTGGAATAGATTTAAGCATCCCGGGAGACAGGGTATCTGCAGCGATGAAAATAGCTTCTTCCTGGATGATTAAAGGTTCCTTAAAAAAGGTATTCGCTTCCAACCAAAAATCGTTCCCATTCTTTTTCCAAAAAAGTCTTTTACAAGCTTCAGTAGAAATAAAGGCTGCAGCAAGGGTCTGGGTCTCTGCTAAACCGGTCAGGGAGCTTTTCCAATAAGGGAAATAATTATCCAAACCAGGAATCAGCTTATGCCGGATACGATTACGAAGATAGTGTATATCCGCATTACTGGAATCGTTCCTGAAAGGAATCCCCTTTTCTTCAAGGTAAGACAGGACATCATTTCTGGACAAATTAAGAAGGGGCCGTAAAATCCGGCCTCGTTCCTTGGGCATTTGGGCTAATCCTGCCGGCCCAGAACCCCTTAGAATACGTATTAGACAAGTTTCCAAAAGATCATCCCGGGTATGAGCCACAAGGATCCTGACAGCTCCTATCCGATTAGCCTCTTTATTCCAGGAACGATGACGAAAAACCCTGGCTGCGGCCCCCATACCTAATCCCCATTCAGCTTTTGCACGGCTGATTCGACCAGTGCGGATAGATATAACACGGCAGGAAACTTTAAATTTTTTACAAAGATCTATTACTGCCTGGGCATCTGAACGGCTTTCTTCATACGGCCTTATCCGGTGATCCACATGCAACACCCTAAACCGGAAACCCGTCTCCCCTCTCAAGGCAATAAGTGCCGCCAGCATGGCGGTAGAATCCGCACCTCCCGAAACAGCGGAAAGGAAAAGCGTCCCTCTGGGCCAGGAACCCAGAGCCTCCTTAACAGTATATTCGAAAGGATTTAATCCCATTTTTTCCGCACAAAGGCGTAAATTTACTCTTCAGCGACGGTTTCTTCTACCACGGGAGCAGACTCATCTCTGGCCAGTTTGATTAGTACAATTACCTGATCACTACCAGTAATAAGTCTTACTCCTTCTCCAAGCTTAAGATCTCGGACATAAATCGATTGATTTGTACCTAAAGAAGAAATATCCAATTCAATACGTTCCGGAAGGTCTTTGGGAAGACATTCCACCTCTACTTCGTGAAGGGGAAACTCCAAGAGACCTCCTTCCCTTACGCCAATGGCATTGCCTTTTAACTGAATAGTAACCCTAGCTCTAAGGCTTACTCCACTTTCTACTTCATAGAAATCAATATGCAGAATATTATTGTCCTGGATATTCCTTTGAGTATCCTTTACAAAAGCATCATAAGGTTTTCCATCAATATCGACCTTAAGGATGGTACTTTCAGAAATATTCTTTGTTCTATTTGCAAAATCCCGGGCATCCAAATCAATGGATATAGCCTTTCCAGAACGTCCATAAAGAACCGCTGGTATACGGCCAGCCCTACGCACCCTGCGGGCCTCCCCGGAACCCTTATTCTCCCGCTTACGGGCATTTAAAACAACTTGACTCATACCTCTAACTCCTAACTGCTAACTGCATTGGGACGACAGGGTTCGCCTTCCATTCGGCAACATCCTATTGCCTCATTCCAGGCCGGGGTTTAGCCCTGCCGGCGCCCTCCATGGCGCCTTTTCCTCCCACTTGGTCGGCGGGCTAAACCCTTCGAATCCTGTCGCCCCAAAAAAAGTATTGGGACGACAGGGTTCGAACCTGTGAATGCCGGAGCCAAAACCCGGTGGCTTACCGCTTGCCTACGTCCCATTGGGGCATTAAACTCTCAAGTACAATATACAGAAAAAAAAATAAAAGATAAAGGCCCTGGGAATTAAATTTCCTTAAATTAAATTTCCTTGATTATATTTCCAGGGAAGGATCATCGCTTCCCATATCATATTTATCCAGAATTTTTTTCTGGAGCTCTGCTCTAAATTCTGGATGAATGGGGTGGGCCACATCTTTATACTCCCCTGTTCGGGTCTTCCGGCTCGGCATAGCTATGAACACGCCGCTTTTCCCTTCGATGATCTTAACATTATGGACCACAAAACAATCATCAAAAGTTACGGTCACATAAGCTTTTAATTTTTCCTCTCCGCTTACCTTTCTAATCCGGATATCGGTGATCTCCATGGCGCATCTCCTTTTACTGGTTCTGGATAGAGGTACAACTATTTTAATACTGGTTTGGCTTTTGACGCAAGGAAAAAAGTTACTTGTGTGAAAAATTCTTTGTTTTTTATGGTCTTTTCCGCAGCCTGGGCTTTTTTGATATCAGGAAAGACCGCAAAGCAGGTAGAGCCGGAACCTGATAATGAAGAAAAAAGAGCTCCTGCTTTATAAAGATTATCAATGATCTCCTTATAAGCATCAGCTTCCGGTAAAAGAGGTAAAAAATCATTAAAAAAAGGCCAATTTTGCGGAGGATTAATTAATGCTTTTTTTAAATCATCTGCCGGGAAAGAGGATGAAAAGACCTTCTCCTTTTCTCTATAATCATCTAATAGCCTATAAGCTTCCTTTGTTTGGCTTTGAAAAGGTGCTTTTACTAAAAGAATACCAAAATTACCTATATATGCTAAAGGTTCAATACATTCACCTCTACCTGTAACCCAAGCTGCTCCGCCATCAAGGAAAAAAGGTACATCGCTTCCTAAAATTGCAGCCATAGACAGTATTTCTTCCAGGGGTATCTTTATACCAGACAAGCAATTCAAAGCAATTAAAGCTGCAGCTGCATCAGAAGAGCCTCCGCCAAGGCCAGAAGCCAAGGGGATTCGTTTATTAAGATGACAATAAAGCCCCCGGCCAAAACCAGTTTTAGAGCGGAAAAGAGCCACAGCTTGAGAAATGAGATTTTTATTTCCTGTTAAGTCAATATCTTCCCATGATTCTATAGAAAGATCCCAGCTCCCCTCTTTATTTAATACTTCAAAGTGAATTGAATCTCCAAAATTTAAAGCAGAAAAAATACTTTCCAATTCATGGAAACCATCTGGGCGTTTTTCTTTAATCCGTAAATGGAGGTTGATCTTGGAGGGCGCATTGACATAACATGATCTTGGATTTTTCATTAGTATGATATTATACGCTAAAAATATGGAGGAATCAAATAAAAGACTTGACAATTATGGAAATCCTCCTTTATGTTTCAATGGTACGAATAAAATAATCTATATTTGCGGAGAATGATATGAATTTGCAGGATGCAATGAATGGAGAGGAACTTGCCCTAATGCCGGTAAGTATTGAACAGAATGAGAATCTTCCTTATCCTTTCTTCCTTTTCGATGATGAAGACGAAGGAGATGATGATGATCTCGATGAAGATGACGGCTTCGACGATATGGACGACGAATTCGAAGACGAATTCGAGGATGACGATTTTGATGACGAAGACGATGATTACGAGGATGAAGAAGAAGATTACGACTACGAAGATGATGTAGATTACGACGATTTTGATGAATAAACATCAGAATCAGGAGCTTTTGAAGGGTCTTCAAACGAAGCCCCTTCATAGATAAGCGGAGCAGAACTCCAGAGCCGTTCCAATTCAAAAAAAGTACGAGTCCGGGCAGTCATTAAATGGATGATTATATCTCCCATATCCAAGAGGCTCCATTCATCGTCGAAATCCGGTTTTGGGGACCGGCGGAGTATTTCCAACCCTGTTTCCCGGGAAAATTCTTTAATATGCCGCTCTAACCCTGAAAGGTGAGTACTGCTGGTGGCCGTGGCGATTACAAAAAAATCGGTCCAAAAATCCAAAGGCCGCATATCCATTACAACTACGTTAGCACCGCGATGATCTGAAAGGAGTTTCCCTAATTCAAGGGCTTTTTCCTCTCTGGTTGCTCCACTGCTTTTCTCAGTTTCCTGTAACAAATCTTTCATTAAAATCCCTTCCAAGGACTAAAGTAAAATCGGCCCGATTTTCCTGGTTTTGTAAAAATGTTTCGGTACGAATATCTCGGCAGCGGATTATTTCCCCAAAAGCACGGGCCCTATCTTCCATTTCCGAGCTTGTAACTATAAATGTTCGTTGGTAGTTATTATGGTCGGCATTACCAATGGAAATTATATTATACCCGAAATTACGTAGCAATTCAGCAGTTCGGCCTGCCAGTCCGGTAACTGCAGTTCCATTGAGTACTTCCACAGTAAAAGTCCTGTCATCGTAAGAATTATCTATCAAATTGACCAGTGATTGACGTACAATGTCCCTGATCAGACTCCCATCCCAGTGGGGAAATAATAAAGTTTGACCTGATACCTCTCGTAGATTTCCTCCCACAGACTGCATATTAATTCGATCTATCTCGATATAAGAGAGAGTATCAAAAAGCCGGGTATGTATACGACTATTCATATTTGTTTTCATAAATGACCGATACAGTTCGCTGACTTGAGGGTTTTTTAAATCTTCATTTTTTTCCCCCAAACGCCTAAGGAAGCTTAAAAAAAATCTCTGTCGTCTATGAACACCCATATCACTATTTTCACCAGGCAGTTCATAAGACAAATACATTTTAGCTTTATCTCCGTCCAGTCTGGTCAGACCGGAAGGGAAGAGGACTAGCTCGTCTTGATACACATCTACAGGTACAGGGATGAATACATCCACCCCCTCAATTAGATCCACGATTTTTCCAAGGTTTTCCAAAGTTAAAATAACTGAAAACGTAATATCGATCCCTAAAAGACGGGCAACTTCAGCTTCAAAAGAAGAATTCCTCTGGAAATCGTAGAGGGTGTCGATTCTGTCCACCCGATTAATCTGGCGGATTATCAGACCTAAAGATCCTGGAATATCAAAAATTGCCGCCCTCCGGGTAGTAGGATAATACATCAATACATAAGTGCTTAAAGGTCTCCCACCGTTGTCAATTACAAATAAAGTATAGATCACTTGATCCCCGGAAAGAGAGTCACCAGAAGAACCGGAATTAAAAACCGTTAAAGTATATATAATACCTATAGCAAGGAGTAGAATAATCAGGGTAAGAAGAAAAATACTGGCTTTACCCTTCGTTTTTTTCATGATTTTCCTTTTTTCATACGTACCGCCGATTTCTCAGCCATTACGGTAAGTAACCTTTGAGTTCCTTCTGCAATTTCTTTCCGTTGGGATGATAAAAAAGATACATTATCTTCCAATACTGCTTGAAAAAGTTCTTCCAGATCAGTTTTATTGCTTAAATCCTTAAAATTGGGGGATACCCATTCCCTTGAAACTTCGATTTTATCTGCTATGTAGACGATTTTAGCAAGATTCCCCATACCTAATCCACCGGTAACATGGGTACTGACAGCATCAAGGATATCTTTATCTTTAATATTAAACTGTTCCCGTAAATAGATCGCTGCTGCCCTGCCATGCAGTAGGCTGGGTTTTTCTTTTTCTAAAAGAGACATTCCTCTATCATCTTTTTGAGCTAATTCAATTAGTTTATCGCTCTCCATAGATTTACAAATATCATGTACAATACCGGCAAGATAACCGGCCAGAGGGTCAAGATTAAACCTAAGACAAAGGTCCCAAGCCAGAAGCGCTGTATTCCGGCAATGGATAAAACGGGAATGATTCATGCAGCGGCGGATATAATTTTCAAAAAAAGCTATGGTTTCCCGCTTAGTTGAATCTTCACTGATTACAGGCGGGTCTAAAAGACCTATAGGGTCTTTAAGACCATATAGCCTGCGATCTTCAATTATCCAGCGAGCCCCTTGAGGGACAAGGTAACACCAATTCTCTCCCTTGAGTATTTTTTCCCTTACCAGCCGGGAAGAAATATCCATTATTTCATTTTCCAGACTTTGATGAGGGTAAGGGAAAATGCTCATGTTTTTTGCCAACCGCCGGGCAAGAATTATATCTGTTTCCTGAGCTATAACCGAAGCTTTCTTCCACAAATGGAAGCTTTCTGCTAAATCATCTCCCAAGACAAGACCTAATTTACCCTTTGGGTTATATCGTTCTTTTATTTCAGCTATAGTATCTATTGTATACGAAACTCCTTCTCTGCGAATTTCACAATCGTCCACTGTCAGCCTGGGATCTCCTGTAATGGACGCACAGATCATATCCAGGCGATCTCTAGGATGAGCAGCTTCAGCATCTTGTTTAAAGGGAGATTGAAAAGCAGGTATAAAGATGATCCTGTCATATCCTATGGAGAGCACAGATTCTGCAAGGAATAGGTGTCCCAAATGAACAGGGTTAAAACTGCCTCCTAATATAGCTATTTTCACTCTTTATTCTCCACAAGCTGGCTAATAGCTTTTGCAAGCTCTGTAATTCCCAATCCAGAGAAAACAGAAATCCCCAGAACAGTTACTGATGTGTATAGGGCTTTAAGTTCCTCTAAGCGTTCTTCAGTCCCTTCCAGGTCCATTTTTGTTCCGATGATAATATATTTTTTTGCTATAAGATCAGATGAAAAGGCCTCAAGCTCCTTCCATAAAGTGTCAAAGGCAGAACGATAATTATCTTCTCCTAAATCAATAAGAAAAGCTAAAGCCACAGTTCTTGAGATATGCTTAAGAAAGCGTATTCCTAAGCCCAAACCCCGGGAAGCTCCTTCGATAAGCCCAGGAATATCTGCTATAATTATATCCCGATCATCCAGAGTTAAAACCCCCAGATTAGGAATTTTAGTTGTAAAAGGATAAGGGGCAATTTTTGGCCGGGCATTGGTAAAACGGTCTAATAATGATGATTTTCCTGCATTGGGGAAGCCTACAAGGCCTAAGTCCGCCATTACCTGTAATTCTACTTTTAAGCGGCGTTTTATACCTGATTTTCCAGGTAAAGCTTTACGGGGAGCTTGATTCACGGCAGATTTAAACCTGATATTACCCCAACCCCCGTTTCCTCCTTTTAAAAAGAGAAACTCTCCTGTATCACGGCCAAAATCCCGGATAAGTTCTCCTGTTTCAGCGTCTTTTATTAGTGATCCCGGCGGTAATGGGATAATTATATCTTCCCCTTTCCGCCCATAACGGCCTTTACCTTCACCGTCCTGTCCGTTTTCCGCTTTAAATGATTGTTTATGTCTAAGATGAGCTAAAGTTCTAAGATTCCTGCGAAGGTGAAAAACAACATCACCTCCTTTACCGCCGTCTCCTCCGGATGGACCTCCCAAGGGGACATACTTCTCCCTGCGGAAAGCTACACAGCCATTTCCGCCATTACCAGAAGAGACTTCTATAAGTGCTTCATCAGCAAATTTATCCACTCACCTCTTACCATAAGAAGGTATTAAGTGCTTGTGGGAACGACAGAAGCTAAACGACGGCCTCTGCGTTGGTCATAAGAAACTTTACCGTCGACCTTGGCAAAAAGGGTATAATCGCCGCCACAACCCACATTAATTCCTGGATGGATCTTGGTCCCCCTCTGCCGGACCAGTATAGTACCTGCTCTGACAATTCCACCACCAGAAACTTTAACACCTAGATATTGGGGATTAGAATCCCTCCCGTTTTTCGCACCACTTCCACCACGTTTACGAGCCATTATTTTCCTCCACATTTACAATGCAAAAATCAGGGTATTCTCTGGAAATTGAAGTAAGCCCCTCTTCCAAAAAAGTTCCAACCCCGGTTAAAAACCCTACCATTTCTGCATTATAACTATTTATTCTCATCCAAAACTCACCTCGTTCAGGGTTAGCTCCTTCAATTTTTACATCCTGAATCTCTAAAAGAACCTTTAAAGCCGTCCTTGCAAGAATCGTCACTGCAGCACAGACTATATCATTCCCCTTAGATCCAGCTCCGGCATGACCGGAAATACTGCAGAATTTTAAAATTCCACTTTCAAAGACCAATTCTGAACGAATCATCAGGCTCCGATAATATCTTGAACCTTTATTACCGAATACTGCTGTCTATGACCTTTTTTCCGCCTATAATCCTTTTTAGACTTATACTTGAAAACAATGATCTTTTTATCTTTTTCATGAGTTTCCACCACTACAGACACCTTAACTCCCGGAACATAGGGGGAACCTACCTTGACAGTTTCGCCGGAAACCAAAACTACCGTTTCTATTTCCATTGAAGAACCGGGGGTGGCATCAATCCTGTCCACTTTAAGGACCGTCCCTTTTTCTGCCTTATATTGCTTTCCTTTAAACTCAACAATTGCGTACATTGTGCATCCTTAAAACCTGATTAGGGAATATTTATATACTAAAATGAGCCTGTGCGTCAAGAGGTGTTCAAGAACCTGAGCCGGGTTATAAAAATAGATTATTAAAGCACCCGCATATTACTGGATTTTAACCGTTCTGACAGCCCCTGGATTATACTTCTGTCTGTATCCGGATCAATTTGCAATATCTGGCGATAAAGCACCCGAGGAAGGACTATAACTAAAAGATCCGTTTCTGCTTTAATTGATGCGGATCTGCCTTCTTCTACAACAAATTCCAACTCTCCAAAAAAATGCTTTTCTTCGATAAAAGCAATTCTTTGCAGGCATTCATCATCCAGATAGACTCCGGCTTTACCTGTAAGTACATAATAAACTTCCCTGTCCATACTGCCCCTGGCAAAGACTAAATCACCTTCTTTGAACTCACTTATATATTTTTCCAAAGGCCAGGGGACAGAAGCAAACAGATTATCCAATAATTTTCTTTTAGAAGATAAATCCTTATTATGATGCTGCCTAAACCGGATAAAGAGAAGTGCATTGGAAGCTCCCTGTACCATGATAAATGAGGCACCAAAGAGAAAAAAGTAGAAAAAGAAATATACATTTAATAAAAATAAGAAAAGGCTTCCCAAAGCTCCGTAAAGGAGATTGTATCGATCAGGACTTATAATAAGAGAAAATATCAAGATAAAAAGCACATAAAAAACCATACAAGTCAGGGCCCCGGGAATTACATTCTTCCATTTGGGATGATTTACAGGCACAAAGCGGTAAGAAACTAAAACTAATAGAAAGAGAAAAGCCAAAGACAAGTCCCCGGCGGATAAAACATAAATAATGGAGTAAAGAGAAGCGGCCAAGGGGAAATCCATGGCTCCAAAAAAATCAAGAGCAAGGGTTGATCCCAGGAGCATAACAAAAATAAAAGTAATAATTAAAAACCCCAGCCCAAAAGTAACAACAGCGCCTCTGAAAGGGCCAAAAATGGATGTACTTCGTTGGCGACTCACAGAGTTTTGATCCGACTGGATTTTTTTTTCCGGAAAAATAACTCCAAGTCCGCGTTGCATGGATTGAGCACAGAGTCTTGTTGCCCAGAAAACGGGAATTAATGAAATTATTCCCGCAAATCCGGGATTAGCACTACCCAGGAAATCCTGTAAAAATTCCCCTGGATTTAAAAACTCAGAAAGAAAATTTATTTGCTCAAACATCCCTATTGCCAGTTCAGGACTGCGTAAGAGGATATTGGTAATAAAAAATGAAATGACAAGTAATACCGGGGCTGAGGAAAGGAGAAACCCATATGCACCTGCAGCAGCATGGTTGGCAAGGCCATTTTTCCCAAAGAACTCAAAACTAAGCCAGAACTGTTGAATTATCAATAATAAACGCTTCTTAATTTTTATCATTCAATTTTTTTCTCAACAGGAAATTAATTTTTTAGGGACAAAATCCGCATTAGCTTTAAGCATCTCATCCATGGTGGTTTTAGCCTTTTGATAATCCCCAATTAAGGGATGAACCATCAGAGCTGCCAATGCGTCCGCCCTACTGCCATTAATGGCTGCTCTGACGGTTAGTTTTTCATAGGCTTTTACAGCCTGTATCATTGCTTTAATATAAAGATTATCCATTTTTTTTACCGGAACAGGAACTACTCCTTTACGGTTAACCATACATTTAGCTTCTATCACATCGCTATCTTCTAAAAAGGATAAAGCTCCTGAATTCTTAACATTGACCACATGATACTCATTCTTATCGTTTTCTATTGCATCTGCTACGGACACAGCGGCGGTTGAATACAATGCACCGCCTCTTTGGGCAAGTTCTTTGGGTTTTTCCTTAAGATTGGGATTTTTATACTGTTCAAAAAGGGATTCTTCCAAATCTATACAGATTTCACCTCTGCTTTTTTCCGCATCAAGGCATTTTTGGAGCTGTTCCTGGCGAAAATAAAAATAATTTAAATAACCAGATGCTATGGCTGGTACTGTTTCAAGTAATTCTTCATCATAAGGCGCACGGATCATGTTTTTGATGATTTGACTATCCGGTTCTGTTAATAATTCCTTGCCACCAGATTTAATGGAAGTGATCCAGTTAAAATGGTTAAGTCCGGTATAATCGTAGTCAAAGTCCCTTGTCCCTATGGTCTTTGCTATACTAGCAAGAGTATTAATAGGACCATTGCAAAGACCAAGCATCTTCACTTTGGTATGGTTAAGCAAAGCTTCTGCCACAATGCCAGAAGGGTTAGAAAAGTTTATAAGCCATGCATCAGGAGCATTTTTTTCAATGCGCCTTGCAATATCCATCATAACCGGCACTGTGCGGAGGGCGTTCATAAAACCCCCGATCCCGGTGGTCTCCTGCCCTAAAAGTCTATATTTTAAAGGTATTTTTTCATCCCTGATACGGGCTTCAAGACCCCCTACCCTTATTTGTGCGAAAATATAATCCGCCCCTTTAATTGCTTCATCCAGATCATCTGTGAGTACAAATTTACCCTTAAATCCTTTTGATTCAAGCATTCTTTCTGCAAGAGCTCCTACAATCCCAAGCTTTTCCCTGTTTATGTCCATCAAGTAAAAGCTTTGAAAGTTAAGACTATTCTGCCTGTCAATAAAGCCTTCAATAAGCTCTGGTGTATA
>Ga0099364_10005333_pt1 | contig 19123 bp, 16 predicted proteins | sample TergutTh196P3_FD_73070 | JGI IMG/M metagenome (GOLD analysis project Ga0099364, IMG submission 73070) | Microcerotermes parvus P3 segment gut microbial communities from Pointe-Noire, Republic of the Congo - Th196 P3 | ecosystem: Host-associated > Arthropoda: Insects > Digestive system > Gut ...
CTTGCCTGTAATCAACTCGGCAAGGTCTATCTTGAACCTTGAAGCTATCTCAACAAGGGCTCCTACGGGAAAATCAGTTTCCCCGCTTTCCCACTGATTATACTCTTTGGGATTAAAACCCAGTTCCCGCGCAAGTGTTTCTCCGGATATTTCTTCAATCTCCCGCAGCACCTTTACACGCTGAATAATTTCCAATGATTTTTCCGACATATTCTCTCTCCTTACTCCTTATGAAACATATTTATGATACATTAGCAGAAACAATGTTTCTGGCATTATCCAAAACAGAAGATATCTGCTTGCTGGCTTCGTTAACCTCATTTACCCGATTTGTTACATTCACAGAAATTTGATGTAATTTCTGCATTTCTCCGGATATGGAACCGCTTTGTACATGTATATCTTCGCTCCCCGAGCGTACCTTTTCTGTCTCTTCCTGAATTGATTTTAAGGCAGAAAGGATTTGAGCTCCGCCTGCAGACTGTTCTTCCACTGCATTGTTTACCTGCGAAAATGCACTATCCAATGCTGTTATCTCATTAAAAATCAAATTCATGGACTTGACAGTTTCCACTGTAACATTGCTTATGCTTTTAATGGATTTTTCCATTTCTATTATTTCTGTAGAAATGCCCTTTGATTCCTTGCTGGCTGATTCAGCGAGTTTACGTACTTCGCTTGCAACAACCGCAAAACCCTTGCCTGTTTCCCCTGCATGTGCTGCTTCAATGGCTGCGTTCATTGCCAAAAGATTTGTTTTTGCAGCAATATCTTCCATGATTTTATTTGCTTCCTGCAGCATCTCTGACCTTTTATGCAGCTGTTCCACTTCTTCTGCAAGCTTTTGTAACATGGTATTGCCGGTAGCGGATGAACTGCTTAGTGTATCTGCGGTCTTGCTTATTTCTGCTGATACAGAGCGTATTGAATCTATATTTGCTACCATCTGTTCTATTGAGGAAGAAGAAGTGCTTATATGCTCTGCCTGCAATATAACAGCTTCTTCAAGATTATCAATGGATGTGACTATTTTAGATATATATTCCGATGTCTGATCAACTGAGTTTAGCTGGGTATTGGCTTCTTCCCTTGTAACTTCCATATTCTCCTTGATTACGCCAAGTGCCTGGGATGATTCTACAATAACCTTGTTAAGCTGTTCGCCGTCTTCTGTTGCTTTTTTTAAATGACTGCTTATTTCCCTGGTAGCATCATCAATTTCCTGCTTTAGATTATCCCTTTCACTTGACAGTTCTGCATTAAGTACTTCTACTTTTTTATCTTTAAGAATGCTAATATATTCAAAAATCAATGTTAGAGAAAGAATAAAAATATAACCGGCTATGTACCTGAACTTTATTGCTCCGTCCATTTCAAAAGCAGCAGTCCCGGGCATGTATAACAATACAGCTGCCGCAATAATAACCGCTATGGATTTAATTAAGCCCAGGGTCATCTTACATAGGAAAATAGATACTAAAGGGAACGAAAAGAGCCAAATTGATACCCATAAGTAAAGAGTCCCGTTATAGAGAAGGAAAACACAATAGGATCCATACATAATTACTGTCGGTATTGGTACATAATTCAATGGAATACTGGAGCGCATTGCTATAAGAGTCCCCAATGCCGCAATTGCTATGGCGAAGTTGATCGCGGCTCTGGTAGTGTCCGCAGAAAGCCCCTGTATGCTGAATATTGTTAAAGGTATTACAGCGACCATGAATATCGTATTCATGACCATATACCTTGCTTTATCGTTCAGGTTTGTTAGCCGGGAATAGCGTTTCCCGGCAAAAAGAGTCATAAAAATATTTTTAGATTTTTCTTCATTCATATTAAGAATAATACATTTTTTTTTTAAAAAACAATAGGTACTGGGGTTTTTTACTTGCCAAATTTCCCTGAAATTTATATAATATTATCAATAAAAAACATAAAAAAAACTGTGAAAACCGCGAAGTTGTTAAAAACCAGAAAGTAAAACAGTTAATAAGTTGTTATATTAGAGTATAATGATGAAAAAAAAGGCCTTATTGACGAAGTTTACTGCATTTATCCTCTCTTTTTCGTTTTTGGCAGTGTTAATATCCTGTAATGGATCTGACATACAAAAGGCTGACACATCAGTAAAAATAACATCATACCTTGATGTCCCTGGCATAACAGACGAAGAAATTGCTGCCATACAGGCACTCAAGGCTCAAGGCACTCCCTTAAGCTATGCCTCATCCCATACTACCGAACTGTATATAAAAAGTGACAATACTCTTGGCGGATTTACAGTTTTACTTTGTGATTGGCTCTCTGATTTTTTTGATATCCCGTTTGAACCTGAGATCCAGAACCTGGGTCAAATGCTCAGTAATCTTCAAAGCGGAGCCTTGGATTTTGCGACTCTCTCTGTTACCCCGGAACGCCGGCAAGCATTTTTTATGACAGACATAGCTCAACGCTCCATAATATTACTGCGTTTGACAGGCAGTCAGTCCCTTATAACAATCAAGCAGGAGAGGCCGCCTCGTTATGTGTCTGTAAAGGATTCTGTTACAACAGACCTGGCTCTTTCTGCAGTACCTGATTCCTACGAAATAATCCTTGTCCCCAATGAAACTGATGCTTACTGGGCTCTTGTAAACAACGAAGCTGATGCTTTTATCGCAACATCCAATATGGAAGCAGCTTTTGATCACCTGGGAGATATATACTCAGAGGATTTCCTGCCCCTTATTTTCCTGCCTGCAGCCATGACAGCAGAAAACAAGGAGCTAAAAGCCATTATTTCCATTGTAAGCAAGGCTCTGGAATACAATACCCGCGAACACCTGACCATGTTGTACAGACAGGGTTACAGGGATTACCTGATGCATAAATTCCATATGCTGCTTACTCAGGAAGAAAGTGATTATATCCATAATAACCCCGTGATACCCTTTGTAACCATGCACATGGCTTATCCAAACAGTTTTTACAACTCAAGCAACGGGAAATGGGAGGGTATAATCTTTGATATGCTTGATGAGATGACAAATCTTACAGGCATAAACTTTATGCAGATCAATGAAAACACAGTGGAATTACCGGAACTCCTTGAGTGGGTAGAAAACGGTAAAGCTTATTTTATTCCTAATTTAATAGTAACAGATGAACGCAGACATCAGTTTATATTCACCTCTGTGATGTATTTGCCTGACAGATATGCCCTGCTCTCCAAACAGAGTTTTCCCAATATAGAACTCAATGATATCCCCATTCAAAGGGTAGGTTTACCCAGAGGGTCAGCATTTGTCGAGGTGTTTAAAAGATGGTTTCCCAATGCAATTAATGCAAGAGAATACCCTACTACGGACGATGCTTTTATGGCACTTGAAAGGGGTGAAATAGATCTTGTCATGTCAAGCCAGTCAAGGCTTGCTGCTTTGACAAATTATTATGAATTTTCTGATTACAAAGCCAATTATATTTTTAATGCTGCTACTGACATAAGCTTTGCATTCAATAAAGAGCTAACCATTTTACGTTCCATTATAGATAAAGCCCTGCCCCTGATAAATACCGACAGAATCACACAGCAATGGTCTAGCAGAACATATAATATTGAAACCATGCGGCTAAGGGCACAGCGGCCCTGGTTAATGGGTGCAATAATCCTGTCACTGCTTGTATTGAGCCTTGTACTACTCTTGTTTAAAAGAAACACATCAATAACAAAAGAGCTGGCCAAAGCAAAAATACAGGCAGAAGCTGCCAATGATGCAAAATCCAACTTCCTTGCTAACATGAGCCATGAGCTGCGCACTCCAATGAATGCTATAATAGGCATGGCAGAGCTTGCCCTAAGGGCGAAGAAACTGGACTCTACTCTCGAACATATTATTACAATAAAGCAGTCGAGCACAAATCTTCTTTCCATAATAAACGACATTTTGGATTTTACAAAAATAGAAACAGGGCACCTGGAGATAATCCACAATGATTATCTTTTATCTTCACTTATTAACGACGTAATAAACATTATAAGAATGAGGGTTTATGATTCGGATATATGTTTTGTTGTTAATATTGACTCGAAAACACCAAATACGCTTTCAGGGGACGAGATACGAATACGCCAGGTTTTATTAAATATACTTGGCAATGCTGTTAAGTATACAGAAAAAGGCTGTGTGTCATTAAATGTAAATGGAAAAACAATCAGCGAAGACACTATTCTGCTTACTTTTGATGTTAAAGATACAGGCATGGGTATAAAGCCCGATGATTTAAAAAAACTGTTCAATGATTATGTCCAGGTTGATTCCATAAAAACCAAATATATAGAAGGCACAGGTCTGGGACTTGCAATTTCAAAAAAAATAATTAGAAAAATGGATGGAGAAATCAGTGTTGAATCTGAATACGGTGCAGGCAGTACCTTTACAATAACATTGCAGCAAAAAATACGTTCGGGCGATGCCATAGCCAGTGTCATCAAACCAGAAGAAAAAAATGTAATCCTTTATTGGCACCATGATATATATGTCAGCTCCATTTTATACAACATAGAAAATCTGGGGGTGAACTGCAAGGTGCTTGCTGATGATTCAGAATTAGAGAGAGAAGTTTCCAGCCATAAATATAATTTTATCTTTATAGCATATAATTTATACAGGAAAAACAAAGAGGTATTATTAAAACACAGATCAAAAGCAAAAATTATTGCCCTTAAGGACTATGGCGAAGCAATTAAGGATAAAAACCCGGACAAGAATTTAATTATTCTTAACATGCCATTACACTCCATGTCCATTGCTGACATCTTAAACGGAGTATCAGTAAAAACCTCGTCCTATAAAGCAAACGAGCTGTCTGCCAAATTCTATGCACCTGAAGCCCGTGTACTTGTTGTTGATGATATCAATACTAACCTGAAAGTAGCTGAAGGATTGCTTATGCCATACAAAATGAAGATCGATCTTTGCAGAAGCGGACAAGAAGCAATAGATATGCTAAAGACAATGGAATACGATATGGTCTTTATGGATCATAAAATGCCGGAAATGGATGGCATAGAAGCTACAAAAATAATCCGAGGCTTTAACACTCAAATACCAATAATCGCACTAACTGCCAATGCAGTGACAGGAACCCGGGAAATGTTTTTAGGCTGCGGTTTTAATGATTACCTTTCAAAACCCATAGATACAATAATGCTGAATTCCATTCTTGAGAAATGGCTTCCCAGGGAAAAACAGGGAGTTTCTTTTGAAAACACAATACATTCCATTGAATCAAACCAAACTGATGACAAGGCCATCAAACAAGAAATTAAAATTGAAGGGGTTGATGTTAAAAAGGGGATTTTACTATCCGGCGGGAATGAAAAAAATTATCTTGAAATACTGGCAATATACTACAAAGACAGTATAACAATGATTAATGATATAAAATCATCCCTTCAAACAGGGAATTTATCACTTTATACAATCAATATTCATGCATTAAAAAGTGCATCAGCAAACATAGGTGCAGTATCATTATCAGAACAAGCCAGGGCTCTAGAAAAAAAAGGAGAACAGGAAGATATAGCATTTATACAAAAGCATAATGATGCTTTTATGGCTAATTTGGAACAACTCCTTGATAAAATTAACTCTTTGTTAATACCATATAAAAGCAGCATAAAAGATGGCACTTCAGAAATAGAAACATTTAGATCCCTTGTTAAAAAACTAAAAACAGCTGTACAAACCATTGATGCAGGCGCTATTGACAATATTGTTGACAGCATCAATAAACTAGCTCTTCCTGATGATCTAAGCATTAAAGCCGAAAACCTGTCACATTATATATTAATGGCAGATTTTAACAAAGCTCTTGAATTAATAGACAGCCTCTTATAAGATTACTCAATATAAAATATTGGAGGAAGTAATGGCATATCAATTATGTGAATTGGGTCATGTGGAACAGGGAAAAATAGTTGAAATAACCCTAGATTATTCTGCAAGTATAAAAATAATGGATCATACAAATTACTATAATTTTAAAAAAGGGAGCAAACACAAATTCATAGGCGGTTATATTGAAAAATCACCTTACGAAGTTGTGATCCCCTATGCCTCGCGCTGGTTTGCAGTTTTTGATATAGATGGGTTGGCAGAAAAAGTCTGCTCTGGTGTGCGTATATTATCCAGCTCTTCCAAAAAATAAACAGTGAGTCAACGCTTAAAAAAGCTCTTAAAGCCCTATATTTTTTTATTGCCAATACTCTTTTTTTCTTTTTGCTTTGTGTATTTCCCCTTTGCAAGGACTTTTTTATACAGCTTTTCAAGGGTAAATTTCCGCGGAGATATAAACGAATTTGCGGGTTTGAGAAACTACGCCCGCCTTTTTACAGATCCGGTTTTTTTTACAGCTCTTGTAAACTCAATAAGCCTTACAATTATTGTTGTGGCATTGATACTTGTTGTTTCATATTCTCTTGCATTGCTTTCTTCAAGAAAACGTAGAACCGGCATAATATATGAGACCATGTTTATTATTCCCATGGCAGTTGCTATGCCGGCAGCTTCGCAGATTTTTAAAATGCTGCTCGAACCAAACATGGGATTCCTGAATCATGCGCTCTCACTTGATATTGGCTGGTTTTCAGACCCCAGTACAGCACTATACGGGATTATAATGGTATGTCTTTGGATAGGTATACCATTTAACTTCCTTCTTTTTTTATCTGCATTAAGAAACATACCTTCCCATCTTTTGGAAGCAGCAGAACTTGAAGGAGCAAATATACTTTACAGGATATTATTCCTAAAAATTCCACTTACAACCCCGACCATACTTTATGTGGCATCGACAAATATAGTGCTTGCTATGATGACATCAACCCCTGTAATGATAATCACAGGAGGGCAGCCAGGGTATTCTACAGTAACACTTATATACATGATGTATACATTTGGCTATCAGTCATCCAATTATAGCCTGGCTGCATGCATAAGCCTTGTAACATTTGCCCTTACTTTCAGCCTTGTATACATGGCCTTTATCTTTGAGCGCAAAAAGGTACATTATCAGTGAAAAAAGAAAACCCTGTAAAGTATATTATTTTATCCATAATTGCCATTGGTCTTGGCCTTGTGATCATATTTCCGGTTCTGTATGGTGTATCAACAGCATTCAAGACCAGGGCTGAATTATCGGTTTTTCCGCCGCAGCTCCTGCCAGAGAGCTTTCTAAACCTGGAAAATTTCCGCACGGTTTTTCGCCTGGCACCAATTTTTCGTTTTATGGTTAATTCTGTGATTGTATCAGGCATTGGTTCTTTGTTAAAACTTTTGTTTGCAATATTGGCAGCATACAGTTTCTGCTTCTTTAATTTTCGCGGCAAGAGGTTTCTTTTTGGCCTTGTGCTTGGAACCATGATGCTCCCGGCTGACACTCTTGTTATATCCAATTACCTGACAGTAAGCCGCCTTAATCTGCTTGACAATTACCTTGGTCTTTGTATTACTTCCCTGGCAGGAGCTGCTCAGATGTTTATGCTGCGTCAGAATTTCAAGACAATACCAGCATCCTACAGGGATGCAGCATTTATGGATGGCTGCGGGGATTTACGCTATCTTGTATCAGTTGTAACCCCACTCTCAAGCTCTGTTGTACTGATACTTCTTGTACAGTCATTTATTAATTTCTGGAATATGTACCTGTGGCCCCTGCTTGTAACAAACCGCATTGATATGCGGACTATCCAGATAGGTGTTGCCATGCTGACAAACCCCATGGATACAAACTTTACAGTTGTGCTTGCAGCTGTCAGCCTGCAGCTTATCCCTTCATTAATACTTTTTTCTTTATTGCGTCTTGTAGTTGCAAAGGCTGTTGAATCAGGTGCCCTTGTAGGCTGATTTTTCAACAGCTATGGCAAGCTGGTCAGTACAGGAGGTGCCGCGATCTTCGCATTGAACTCCCTTTAATTTTTTGACCAACTCCCCTGCATCCATACCTTCCAAAAGTATAGCAATGGCTTTAAGGTTACCTTCGCAGCCGTCTTCAAAAACAATATTACGAACCCTGCCCTTGTCTATTTCAAAGTTTATCTTTGTTGAGCAGACGCCTTCAGGTTCATACTCATATTTCATGTTAATTCCTATCTTATTTGAGCAGCTCTGTCTCTTGCCATGGGTATCCATTCCCTTAGCTGTCTTATCCTTCTTTCATCAGAAGGGTGAGTACTTAAAAACTCCACTGTACCGCCGCCGCCAGCACTCATCCTTTGCCAGAACGGTACTGATTCTTCAGGATCATATCCGGCAATGGTCATTAGTATTAAACCATATTGATCAGCCTCGCTCTCATTGCTGCGGCTGAATGGCAGGGTTCCTCCGACTGTTGAACCTACATCATAAGCTGCCATAATACCGATCTGGGCTGTATTGGAAGCACCTCCAAGTGCAAGACCAAGCCCCAATCCCAGGCCAATACCCTGGCGCACTACTTCCCCGCTCATCCTTCGCTGCCCATGATTCAAAAGCGCATGAGCTATCTCATGTCCCATAACTACTGCAAGCCCGTCTTCATTCTGTGTAACTGGAAGTATACCTGTATAAATTACAATTTTTCCTCCAGGCATACACCAGGCATTAACTGCATTGTTTTCAATTAAATTAAATTCCCAGGAATAACCATTAAGAAAATGAAGCTGGCCTTCTGAGGCAAGCCATGCTTCAGCTGCCATTCTAAGGTTATTCCCTACACGGGTTACCATTTCCGCATCGGGTGTGCCTGTAACAACTGTGTTCTCGTTAAGGAACTCGCCGTATGCCTGGAAAGACATGGGGAAAAGTTCGGCATTACTGACCAAAGCCAATGTGCTGCCGCCTGTAAAGGGGTTGGAAGCACAGCCGGAAAAAGCCAGGAGAAAAACGTTTAGAGAAATAATCAGAAACCTTGTAATTTGTTTTTTCATATATACCTCTTACCCGCGACATGACCGACTCGAACGGCCCACCTGCTGCTTAGAAGGCAGCTGCTCTATCCGGATGAGCTAATGTCGCAATATGTTAATTATATTAAATTCAGAGTTATTGATCAAGTTGAGACTATGGTTCCGCGTCCATTTTAGACTGTAAATTTGAGTGTATATAGCTCCTTATCTTGACGCGGACTTCAGGATCAATACGCTGGGTAAAAAGAATAACATAAATTTTGCTGTTACCGTCCATGCGGGAACCAAAAACAATTCCTTCAGTTTTAAGAAGATTGCTCTGTAATCTGATCTGGATATCATTAAAAAGGCTGTTTTTTGTAAGTTCCGGGTCTTCATCAAATGAGCATGAAAAACCTACTACGCTGATGTCCTTTATTGAGCCTTTTACAAAAGTACCATGTATGGGCATATTAACGATTGTATTTGTTTCATTTTCTGTGATTACACGAATATACTTACGCCTGCCTTTTGCTTCCAAAGCCATGAGTGTTTCAAATATCTGCTTGAACGCAGGTGTAAGGTCTGATTTTAATACTATATAACCAGCCTTAATCTTAAGCTGGTTTATATACTTTCTTTTTAATGCCTCGTCTTCGTTCTGGCAGATTATTCCAATGCTAACATTCGATGTCTCATTACTGTCCTGAACATTCCTTACCCAGGCATCCCATTCTTTTTCACTCATTCCATCATAGATATTAATAAATACGATTGAATTAGGATATTTTTTTAATGCTGATAATGCCTTTTGATGATCCTTCATAAAATAGACTTCAAATTCCTGTTGAATTAGTTCTTCGGTTATGCGGTTTTTAACTATTGCAGAAGGATAAAGAAAAAATATTTTTTTACCAAGAATATCTGTGTCTTGAGCCATGTACATATTATAATTAATTTAAAAAATACTTTCCAGTAGCCTTTTTACATAATTTTCAGGTTCGTGGCTTTGCATTATCGAAGACATAAAACAAGCGCCTTTTGCGCCGGATTGCGCAATTTCCCTGATATTGTGCCAATGTATACCGCCTATGCCGTAGACAGGTATTGCTGACATCTTACTGATATCTGAAAGTAAGCCTGTGCCGGCTGCTTGTGTATTTTTACCTTTTACAGGGTATATATGACCTGCAATCAGCCATGAAGAGCCGCGCTGTATTGCAAGGCTGGCTTGTTCAGGACTGTGAACAGAAACCCCAAAATCTGTTAAAATCACTTTTTTTTTCGATAAATCCTCAAAAAATGCCCATGACAAATGCAGGGGCAGCCCCATTTCCAAAGCCAGGTCTGGATGATTATGTATGATTAACTCAATATTGCGGCCTTTACACAATGACTTTAGTTCCAGAAAAAGTTCTCTATAATACTTTGGTATAAGGTCTTTTTCCCTTAATATAATGGAATGAATACCAGAATCAGCAATGTTCTCAATTTGATGCAAAAACGCCTTTTTTTCCGGAAACATAGTTCTGGCTGTGATTGCAATTAGTTTAAACATTTATATAGTCACTCATTACTGGTTGAAGTCCCCTTGAAAAAAGCATTTTGCATATCTCTTCAACATTACGGGAATCGCTTATTTCGAATTGTTCGTCTCCAAGAGAAACTTCGGGCAAAATATCAGAATGGCGGCCAATACCAACATCTACACCAGCGGAGATTCTTGTTGCTGCAATTTCAACTGCATTATTGCGGAAACGCTCGTTTTCCCTTGACGATATGGTTATTCCGGCAAATGGCATAAAAAGCCTAAAAGCGCAGATCACTTGAAGCAGGTCTGCTTCACTAAGCAGGTTTTCACTGCTTATCTGCCAGGCCTTGTTTTGGCTTACAGTGGCATTATTATTAAACCTTACTGGCCTTAAGCGCGGACATGAGAGGGATATTTCTGCGTGCGGGTATTTTTTCTGGATCAGGCTTGAGTGAATACCTGTTGCAAAAACATCCTTGCGAAAATCTCCAAGCCCAAGAAGGCTGCCAAAAGCAACACCGCGTATACCTGCTTTTAATGCCCTTTCCTGGGAATTGAAGCGAAAGGAAAAATCATGCTTTTGGCCGCTGGGATGCAGTTTTTCGTATGTTTCCTTTTCATAAGTTTCCTGAAATACTGTAATAAAATCCGCACCTCTTTCCCTTAAAAAGCTGTATTCATCAATATCCATGGGAAAAACCTCAAGCCCTATAACACGGAAATGTTTTTTTGCAATATCAATGGCTTGTGCGATATAATCTTTATTGGCATGCTTTTGGCTTTCTCCTGTAAGAATAAGTATTTCTTCAAGGCCGGTTTTGGCAATGGCCTTAATCTCCGCATCAATTTCATCCAATGTTAATCGCGAGCGTCTTATGGAATTATGTTTATTGAAACCGCAATAAACGCAGGAGTTTTCGCAGTAGTTGGAAATATAAAGAGGTGTAAAAATATTAATTGAATTGCCAAAATGCCTTAATTTCTCCTGCCTTGCAAGGACTGCCATGTCTTCAAGAAAAGCTTGAGCAGCAGGAGAGAGCAATGCAGCAAAATCATTGTCCGAGCAGATATTTCTTGCTGCATTGTCAAGGCTGCGCCTTACATCATCTTTGGTATAATTCGAAGGATTGTATGCGCCTAAAGCGGAAAGTACAATATCTTCAATTTCATTCTTCATCATACAAAAAGCCTGTCAATGGTGAAGAAGGATCAGCTCCCTTTTCAAGAACGCGTCCTGTGCCTGCAAGAAAGGCTCGTCTGCCTGCTTCAATGGCTTTTTTAAAAGCCTCTGCCATGGCAGGGATATCTTTGGCAGTGGCTATGGCTGTATTGGCCATGACTGCGGCAGCGCCCATTTCCATCACCTCGCAAGCCTGGGAAGGTTTGCCTATACCTGCGTCGATTATTATTGGCAGACTTATTTCATCCAAAAGTATGCGGATAAAATCCCTTGCGCACAGCCCGCGGTTTGAGCCAATGGGCGCTGCCAAAGGCATAACACAACTGGCTCCGGCATTTACAAGATCGCGTGCAGCCATAAGATCCGGGAACATATAGGGCATGACAATAAAACCCTCTTTTGCAAGTATCTCTGTTGCCTTGATCGTCTGGAAATTATCAGGCAAAAGATAGCGTGTGTCCCGGATTACTTCGATTTTGACAAATTGTTCTGTATCAGGAATTATGGATTTGCAAATTTCACTTGCATAACGTGCAATCTTGACAGCTTCTTCAGCTGTTCTTGCCCCGGATGTGTTTGGCAGTATGGTAATGCCTTTGGGTATAAAATCAAGAATATTTTCCCTGCCCCCAGGATTTGCCCGCCTTAAGGCAACTGTGATCATCTGGGCTCCTGCGTTTTCAATGGCTGCTTTTATAAGTGTAAGGGAATACTTGCCTGAACCAAGTATAAAACGCGAATTAAAAGTTTTGCCTCCAAGCACAAACGGATCGTTCATGTTCAGCCCCCGCCCATAAAGTGAAAGACATCAAGCACATCTCCGTCTTTTAGGATGGTTACAGAATAATTCTGTTTTGGCACAACCTGCCCGTTAAGACCCACTGCTATACTGTCTTTGACAAAACCTTCTTTTAATAATACATCATCAAGATTTTCGCCTGACGCATCACTTTGTTTTCCGTTAATAGTAATCATTTCTTCACCCCTTCCTTACATAAAGCGGTATGGACATAACTTCCTTGTCATCAATAAAAAGTATAAAATTAAATATACCGCTGTTGTTTAAATGAAGGTTAGAAATGGAAAAAACAAGGTGGGAAACTGCTGTTGCGTTTCCGGCACCCTTGACCTCCAGATTGCCTTTTATAGGTTCGATACTGACATTCCCGTCAAGATCATTACATTCTATCCTAAAACTGTGATTGGAAAATTCCCAAAGATCAAACCTTAAGCGTATAACAACAGAAAGCTGGGGATGCACACATGGGAAGTTTTTGGAAATAATGGTATCAAATGTGCCGACTACAGTTAATTTTCCGCCGTTTTCCTGGGCAAAATCACAGAAAGAAAAAATTTCAACCTTCATTACTTATCTGCGCTTAAAGCTTTTATTTTTTCTGTATAAAAGACCGCGCGGTTTCTTCCTGTTTTTTTAGCATGATAAAGGGCAAGATCTGCAGAATGTATTTGATTTTCAAGCAGGTCCCTTGATTCATCTATCCTGTGTTTTTTAAATGTTTTTGGTTTTTTTATAAGGGCTAGTCCAAGACTGACAGTAATTGTTACAGGCCCTGTATCAAGCTTTACAGGACTGTTTTCAACAGACATTCTTATTCTCTCTGCAAGTTTGATGCTTGAATCCTTTGTGGCATAACTGAAAAAATATATAAATTCCTCGCCGCCATAGCGTCCCAAAAAGTCATGGGTTCTTGAAAATGATGTAATGGTTCTTACCAAATGGCGCAGAGCCTCATCCCCTGCCTGATGACCGTATGTATCATTAAACTTTTTAAAAAAATCAATATCCAGCATTATTACACCACAGGTAATGTCATGGCGGAAAGCTTCGTGTATCTCCTGGATAGCACGCTCCATAAATGAGCGCCGGTTCATTGCGCCGGTTAAAGAGTCATGGTCTGCAAGATATTTAAAGCGGGATTCACTTTCCTGCATGACTTCCATGGCAATTTCACGATGTTCAAATTCATCGCGCAGTTTAATAATCAAGCTTGATAAATAATCTTCATGTGTTGATGAATAATTACTTAAAACTTCCCTTATTTTTTTTATTTCTTCGTGAATTTCCACTAAATCAGGGATCTTTGCCAGCTTTCCCGTAAGAGGCTGAATGGTATTTTTTTTAAGTAGTTTCTTTATATGTTCTAAACTAGATTTTAATAGATCATCCATAATACCTTCTATATTATCACAATATAACACATTTATTCGAGTTAATGAAGAGCATATTGAACTTATTCTACAACCCGGTTGGCTGTTGAATAAATCTTTTTAATTATCGGCGAAATATATAAAAAAAAGCTGTTGAGGTTTCTTTTTATGAGTGTTATTGTAGAGGTCTTTATGGCTGATTTTGTCCATCTTCACGTACATTCTGATTATTCCCTTGCTGATGCTGCTGTTTCTGTAAATACCCTAGCAGAAGGAGCTGCAAAGCTTGGTATGAAGCATCTGGCGCTTACAGACCATGGGAACATGTTCGGTGCGATGGAATTCATAAAAGCATGCGAAAAAAACTCCATAAAACCCATAATTGGCTGCGAAATGTATGTTGCCCCGGGTTCAAGGTTTGAAAAAACAGGGTCTGAATACGAAAACAGGTATTACCACCTTGTTCTTTTGGTTTCCAGCCTTGAAGGCTATCATAATCTTATAAAACTCTGCTCTTTTGCCTATATAGAGGGCTTTTATTACAGGCCACGCATTGACGAAAAGCTTTTGGCCCAATATCATGGCGGGCTGATCGCGCTTTCTGCCTGTGCATCCGGCGAAATTCCAAGGTATATACTGGAAGGTAAGCAGGATGAGGCTCTGGAAAAAGCTCTATATTACAAAAAGCTCTTTGGAAATGACAAAAATGGCGAGCCCAATTTTTATCTGGAAATTCAGGCCAATAATATTCCTCGCGGGGTGCTTAGGGGTGATATGTCCCAGGCAGAACTTAACAGGGCAATAATGGATATTTCCAAAAAAACAGGCATACCGCTTGTTGCTACAAACGATGTTCATTACCTTGAAAGGGAAGATTATATTGCCCATGACATACTTGTATGCATAGGAACCGGCAAGGTCAGGACTGATGAAAGGCGAAAAAAATATTACGGAAATGATTTTTATCTTAAAAGCAGTGATGAGATGTCTGATCTTTTTCCGGATTGCCCGCAGGCCATTGCCAATACAGCACGCATAGCCAGCCGTTGTAATCATGATATACCAAAAATCACTACCCAGGATCTACCCAATTTTTTGCCTGAATTTGTAATTCCAGACGGGTTTAAAAACACAGATTCTTATTTAAAATCCCTTGCATTAGATGGCCTTGAAAGCCGCTATCCTAAAGAAAGAGAAGAAGAAGGCATAAAATGGCAGGCTATACTTAACCGTTTTGAGTTCGAACTGGATACCATAATACAAATGGGTTTTACAGGTTACTTTCTTATTGTAGCGGATTTTATAAACTGGGCAAGGGATAAAAATATCCCTGTAGCCCCTGGACGAGGTTCGGGAGCAGGCTCAATTGTTGCTTATGCGTTACGCATAACAGATATAGACCCGCTCAAATACAATCTTCTTTTTGAACGTTTTTTAAACCCGGAACGCATATCCATGCCTGACTTTGACATAGACTTTGCAAACGAAGGCCGGGATCAGGTAATAAAATACGTAACAGAAAAATACGGGCGGGAACGGGTAAGCCGGATAATTACATACGGAAAACTCGGGGCAAAGAATGCAATCAGAGATGTTGCAAGGGTGCTTGATATATCCATCCCTGAATCTGACATGATAACAAAGCTGATACCAGAAGATTCAAAAATTACACTTGAAAAAGCCATAAGCTCTGAACCCAGACTGGCAGAACTTGAGCAGGACCCAAGGTACAAAGAGCTTTTCCCCCTTGCAAGAAAACTTGAGGGTCTTAACCGTAATGCAGGCCTTCATGCCTCAGGTGTAGTAATAGGAAATACCAATCTTAATGAGCTGGTCCCCCTGTATATGTACAAGGATAAAAAGGACAAAACCGAATCAATTGCCACACAATATGACATGAATCATCTTGAAGCTGCAGGCCTTGTAAAAATGGATTTTCTTGGCGTAAAAACCCTTGATGTAATAAAGCATACAGAAGAGCTTGTACGCCAGAGGGGCGGAGATTATGCAGATTTTTCCATAAAAAAAATACCGGAAGATTGCAGAGCTGTATTTGAAATGCTTGGTGAAGGAAAAAGCTCAGGGGTATTTCAATTTGAATCAGAAGGCATGCAGGATGTTTTAAAACGCGCAAAACCCAATTCCATCGAAGACCTTATAGCCTTAAACTCCCTTTACAGACCAGGTCCCATGGATAATATAGACCAGTTTATAAATTCAAAAAACGGAAGCCAGACGATAGTTTATCCTGACCCAAGCCTTAAAGATGTTCTTGAAGAAACTTACGGGGTTATTGTTTATCAGGAACAGGTTATGCAGGTTGCGCAGATAGTAGCAGGTTACAGCATGGGACAGGCAGACCTTTTGCGCCGGGCCATGGGAAAAAAGATTAAGGAAATAATTGACAAGGAGAAAATCCCTTTTATAGAGGGTGCTGTAAAAAAAGGTTTTTCAAAAACAAAAGCCTCAGAAATTTTTGATATACTTGTCCCCTTTGCAGGGTACGGCTTTAACAAGAGCCATGCAGCAGGTTACTCTGTACTAGCCTACCAAACAGCTTATCTTAAAACCAATTTCCCTGCAGAGTTTATGGCAGCAGTTCTTACCAATAAAATTAATGCTCAAGACAAGGACAAACTTTCAGAATCCATTGCAGAATCAAGGAGAATGGGTCTTGAGATAGTTGCTCCTGATATAAATCTCTCAAAAAAACTTTTTACTGTTGTGGATGGACGCATTGTCTACGGTCTTTTGGGACTTAAAGGTGTTGGAGAAGGCCCGGCAGAAGAGATTGAAAAAAGCCGTGAAAACAGAGTTTACAAAAATTTTCCTGATTTTCTTGAGCGCGTTGATATAAAGGCTGTTGGAAAAAGCGTTATTGAAAAGCTTATTGATGCAGGTGCCTTTGACAGCTTTGGTATAAAAAGAGAGAACCTTAAGGGAAACCTTGAGCGTCTGATAGAACACACACAAAAAACAAAGGATGAAAAAAACTCAGGCCAAACAAGTCTTTTTGGAGATTCAGAAGATAAAGAAAATTCTCTGTTTGTCTTTGAAGATTTCCCTGACATGAGCAGGGAAGAAAAGTTAAAAAAAGAAAAAGACCTTATGGGTTTTTATCTCTCAGGCCACCCATTAGACGATTATAAAGAGCTTTGGGAACGTATGGTAAAATGCGATCTTGGACTCCAAACATTCAAAACAGGAGACAATGTACTTATAGGAATAATAAAAAATATCAAAACCCATATGGGTAAAGGCGGCAAAATGGCTTTTGTCAGCCTTGAAGATTATAATGGTAAAATAGACATGTTGTTTTTTCCGCCGGCCTGGGAAAAATGCGAAAGATTAATTGAAGTTGATAAAATAGTTATTGTTAAGGGAAAAATAGAATATCAAAAAGAAAGAGATCGTTACAATTTTCTTGCAGAAGATATAATAAATGCACAAGAAGCAGAAGTATTATTCGAAAAAGAAAAAGAATTTACCCTTGCCATGGAAGAATACAGGACTGTATGGGAAAATACAGTAAAGGTAAATTTGGCTGCTCCGGAACAAGCTCAGGCAGATATTGATTACACGCTAATTGGAATAATAAAAGACCTAAAACCCTTCCGCACAAAAAAAGGACATGACATGGCTTATGCAGCCCTGGCAGATTATAACGGCGAAATACCTTTAACTATTTTTCCCCAGGCCTGGGCAGATATACAAAAGCACCTGACTGCAGATACAGTAACAGCCTTAAGGGGGAAAATTCAAAAAGACCAGTTTAAAAACAGGATGATCTTTTCCGCAGAATCCTTTATTGATATAAAAAAAATAAAAAATGCTGCTGCACGGGTTATAAACGATAATGACCGTGAATTACATGTGCTTATTTCAAGAGACAGCATTGATAATAATGATGAATTAATGACAATGCGTAATATCTTCAAACAGAACCCCGGCAGCTCATCTGTAATCCTGCATATTCCCTTACCCAGGGGAGAAACCCTTATAAGATCTAAAGATCTTGTAAATATTTCAAAAACAGCACAGGCTCTTAATCATTGCACTGGAATTGCTAAATTATGGGAGAAGTGATGTCTGGAATACTGAATATTATTAGCATTTTAATCTCGGTTTTTATGATTTTGATCATAGTACGTATAATTCTGACCTGGTTCAGGGGCAGTGTACGCATACCGGATTTCCTTTTGAATATAACTGATCCATATTTAAACTGGTTCAGAAGATTGCGTTTTTTACGCTTTGGTCACATGGATTTTTCACCCATTGCTGCAATTGCAGTCCTTTCCATCATAAATCAGATTGTTTCCATCCTGGCAAGGCAGGGAAATATAAGACTTGGTATTATTTTAGCCTTATTCTTACAGATCATCTGGTCTATAGTGTCATTTTTCCTGATTTTTATGATTATAATCCTTGTTTTACGCTTGATAGCCTATTTGAGCAGCCAGAATACCTATGGTTTTTTCTGGGGTACCATAGACAGGATCTCCCAGCCAATATTGTTCCGTATAAGCCAGACCCTGTTCAGGGGCAGAATTATCAATTACAGGGCAAGTCTTATATTCTCTATTATCATTATGGCTGCAATTTACCTTGCCTTTTATACCCTATTTATGGTATTAAGAGTTTTTTTGTCTGGCCTGCCCATTTAGGAAAATACCTCTGGCAGCGCTCATGCCTTCCAAAGGAAGGTGACGGCACAGCGTTTATATTGCTGGATTCCACTTGAATAATATCAGATTTATGGCTAAAATTAATAAAATCTATCAAATCTATATACAAGAGGAATAAAAATGGCTGATAAAAAAATGGTTATAATGAAAGGCAATAATGCTGCCGCTTATGTGGCTCATGCGTTGAGCGAAGTAATTGCGATCTATCCGATTACACCATCAAGCGATATGGGAGAAATTTCCGATGAAATGTCTGCCCAGGGCCGTAAAAACATCTGGGGAGCAGTTCCTGATGTCGTAGAACTACAGTCCGAAGCGGGCGCTGCAGGTACTGTTCACGGTGCCTTGACTGCCGGGGCAATAAGCACAACATTTACAGCTTCCCAGGGCTTGCTTTTGAAAATTCCAAATATGTATAAGATCGCCGGAGAGCTGACACCTTCGGTTTTCCATATTGCTGCAAGGGCTCTTGCAACCAGTTCCCTTTCAATTTTCGGGGATCACCAGGACGTAATGGCCTGCCGCCAGACCGGTTTTGCCATGCTTTCTTCCAATAATGTCCAGGAAGTAATGGACCTTGCGACCATAGCCTATTCTTCTACCCTTCGTTCAAGGGTTCCTTTCCTTCACTTCTTTGACGGGTTCAG
>Ga0099364_10005334_pt1 | contig 19122 bp, 15 predicted proteins | sample TergutTh196P3_FD_73070 | JGI IMG/M metagenome (GOLD analysis project Ga0099364, IMG submission 73070) | Microcerotermes parvus P3 segment gut microbial communities from Pointe-Noire, Republic of the Congo - Th196 P3 | ecosystem: Host-associated > Arthropoda: Insects > Digestive system > Gut ...
TATTTGCTCTTCGCCGCCGAGCATGTTTTCGGCCGCGATAAGCCCCTGATGTGACGCCACGTGAGCCAACAGCATCTTGCCGGTAATATCTCCTATGGCGTAAATACCGGGTATGTTGGTTCGCATTCCCGCATCCGCCTCGACAAAGCCTTCAGGCGAGACGAATACGCCTGCTCTTTCCAAACACAAGGCTTCGGAATTTGGCGTTCTTCCCACGGCGACAAGCAGTTTTTCAGCGTCTATCTCCTTATCACACCCGGCAGTGTCTCTAAACCTGAGCTTCACGCCTGTCATTGCGGCTTCGACTCCAGTGACGTTGTGTTCAGTAAACACGTCGACCTTTTCGCGCTTCAGCGTTTTTTCAATAATTGCGGACTGATCCGGATCCATATTGGCGATCAGTCGCGGCAGCATTTCCACTATGCTCACCCGCACACCCATGCGCGTAAACGCCTGGGCAAATTCGCAACCGATCACACCGCCGCCGACAATTGCAAGCGAAGCGGGTTTTTGTTCCATTTGAAGCAGGTGATCGCTGTTTATGACTCGGATACCGTCGAAATCCGCAAAAGGCAACCCCGCCGGTTTGCTGCCGGCCGCAATCAAAAACCTATCCGCCGTTAGCTTGAGGTCGCCATCCGCAGTGCGTACGCAAATACTGTTCGCGTCAAGAAAAGACGCTTCGCCGCGTATTATATTCACTCCGTTTTTTTCGAGAAGGCGCTCAATTCCGTTGCGTTGCTTCTCTACCAGCGCGTCCTTGTTTCGCATAACTCTATCGAAATCAAGCGAAATCCCTTCAAAATCGACGCCTATGTCGGAATAACTCTTTAACGCGCGGTAATATGCATGCGCGCTGTGCAGGACAGCCTTTGTGGGGATACAACCCCTATTTAGGCAAGTCCCGCCCAAATAGCCTTTTTCTATAAGATCTACTTGATCCGCGCCTTTTTTTGCGGCGCTGATCGCCGCGGTATAACCGCCCGGTCCTCCGCCGATGACAATAACTTTCATAAAATGCTCTTACCCTCCCTCCGTTGCGTTTGATTCCGGTTCGGTTCATTAGAGCGGGTTTTTCATGCTCTTCCTCGGAATAATTCGTTTAATCAAGATTTCATCGACACACAAGCAAGAGCGCGCTTTTTTCGGTCACGCTATACACGGCGCCTTAGTCATTTTCGCTAAAATTTAACAATGGTTTTTATCGCAATGTCCTTGTTTTCCGACGCAAACTCGTACGCTTTTTGGATTTCCTCACAGCCAAATTCATGGGTTATGATTCCTTCCGTACTTAATAACCCCGCTGCGAGTCCTGCAATACAGCGCGGATAAACGTGCCTGTACCGGGCGACAGTTTTTAGCGTAGCTTCTTTATATATCGCCGCCTGATAATCGAACTCTATGATGGGGTTGGGGCCAAGCCCTACGCAAACCACGGTTCCTCCGCCGCGAATAAGCGCCGTACACTGAAGAAACGCCTTTGCGCTGCCACTGGCTTCTATAACAACGTCCGCGCCGCAACCATCGGTGAGTTCCATCACCTTCTCCGCGACGTCGCACTTTGAGAAGTCGATTACAACAGCGCCCATTTTCTCGGCAGCTTTAATACGCGCGGGACTTTGTTCTATTACAATAATCTTTGTCGCGCCTTTTGCTTTACAAGCGTTGAGCGCGCACAGGCCAATCGTCCCCCCCCCGCAAATCACCACGGTATCGCCCATGCTTACGCCCCCCTGATTAGCGGCGTGCATTCCTACGGCAAGGGGTTCCAGCAAGGCGCCGTCGCGTGTCGAGAGATTTTCAGGCAATACAAAACACCACGACGCCGGGTGGGTCACATAATTCTGATTGCAGCCGACAACCGGCGGCGCACCCTTAAAAACCACGTTCGCGCAAAGGTTGTATTCACCCGTAACACAGCGCGCGCATTCGCCGCAGGGAATGCCCGGTTCCAGCGCGACCTTGTCGCCTGGTTTTAAGCTCGTTACCGCCTTTCCGACTTCTATGACGACGCCTGACGCTTCGTGCCCGATGATCTGCGGATATTCAACGTTAAATATGCCGAAACGGCCCGTTTCCCACATGTCGATATCCGCGCCACAAACGCCGACATATTCGATCTTGATCAGCACGTCTGTGTCTTTTTCAATCGCCGGCTTCGGAGCAATCCTGACTTCATATTGTTTTTTTCCGACCAGGTAAGCTGCCTTGTTTTCCATCTGAATTATCCTCCCTTAAAAACATTGTTCAAATGCTCAAGCGAATCCTTCACCGCGGCGTTAAGCTCGTCATAGGTATGTTCCGCTTCCGGTGTGAATTCAATTTCAACGCTTATGCAACCGTCATATCCGGCACGTTTAAGATAGCTTGTGATTTCGCTAAAATCCAGTTCTCCCTTTCCCAGCGGGGGAAAATCCCAAACGCCCTGCGGACCGCGTTTATCTTTATAGTGTACGTGGCTTAGATACCCCTCCGTCGCTTTGATATCCTCGATGGGATCGAGTCCTCGGAAGAAAATAACGTTTGCGGTATCGTAATTAATAAACACGCATTTCGTATCCGCCTCCTGGATTAATCCGCAAAGCAGCGCGCCGCCGCCCATCTCTCCATGCGGTTCAAGCGCAAGTTTTATTCCATGATTCGCACAGCAAGCGTCAATTTCCGAAAGCGCCTGAATTCTCTTGTGGCGCAGGTCGTCGCCCCCTGCGCCAGGGGAAGTGACGACGATTCCGCATCCAAGATCATGCGACAATATGATGGTGTCCATCAGTTTCTTTCGTTGCGGCGCGTCTAAAAAATCACAGTGCGCCGAAATCGCGGCGAGTTTAAGCCCGGTTTCCTCCAGAGCTTTTTTGAGCGCGGCAATCGTTTCCGGTTTATGTGGGTCAAGATGCTCGCACCATCCGGGCATGGCGGCAATCTCGACAAACCGGTAGCCCGCGCCTGCTATGCCGCTGAGTGCTTGCTGAAGCGTAAAATCTTTGTAAATCGAACTGCAGGCTGCAATATTCATTCTCGTCAACCTCCAAACAAACGTTTCTTTAGACAAATTGCCCGCAAGCGCCGATCCACTTGCGGGCGGCAGTTTTGTTCCTTAGTTATTGTTACTGCTATTCCGGATTGGCGCTGATATATTCGGCCAGCGTCCCGGCTCCGGGGAAATAGAGTTCGTACATGGCGTCAACATTATCCGCGGTGATAATATCGTATGGTACGCGGGTTACAGCGGGAACCACGACGCCGTTGAGCATGTTGACCATGTTGGCGACATTCCAATATCCGCAGACCACTGGGCTATGCCCTATCGTAGCCGTTATTATGCCCGCTTTGATGTCGGCCATGACTTTTTGGTCATAGTCGATGCCGGCCATGACAATGTCCGTCCTGTCGTTGGAGATAATCGCCTGTGACATTCCGAGCATGGCTCCGCTGTACAGCCCGAACGCGCCCACGATATCGTTGCTGCGATCCCTGACGATCAAGCTTTCCATCTGACTGTAAAAAGCATCGATTGCGCTGGCTTCAATCACAATGACCTCTATTTCGGGATACTGGTTCATAACATCATAGAATCCGAACACGCGCCCAGGGACGTTGGAGTGGATAATATTCAGCGTACCCATTACGACGGTTCCTTTCAATTCCTTTCCTGCGGTCTTGAGTCCGTCGATGATGTATTCCGCCGCAGCCCTGCCCATCTCTTCGTTGGGTATCAGGGTGAGCGCGTTGGATATGCCCTGCAGCGGCGTAATTCCAACCACTGAAGGAATGCCCGCCGATGTGAGTTCGTTCAATGCCGGGCCTACCGCCGAGTAGTTACGGGGATACACGATCACTCCGTCGACCCTGTTGGTCAAAATCCACTGTTCGATAGCGGCATTCTGTATGTTTTGATCCGCCGCGGCGTCGTTGAGTAAATACCTGACCCCAATTTCATCGCAGGCTTTCTGCATTTGCTCGAAAATAGTTCTGCCCACGATATCCGTCGTGTTGTGGATAGCAAGCCCCAGGACATAGTCGCTGTTCGGCGCGGGCATGACGCTCGGCCTGTCCGCCACTGTGACGTCGCCGCCGAAACTGGTAATCATTGAGTGGACTTCCAACCCATAAACCTGGAAAAACTCCGCAATGTTTACAGGCCGGCCCGCTGGCGAATTGTAAACGAAATCAACGGCTGACGAGTGTGTGTCCGTGTTTGCGACCTCGGATGCACAGGCGGCGATGCTCATTGTCATCAAAACAGCGAGCGCAATGACAAAAATCTTTTTCATTGAATTTCCTCCTTTATGATGGTTTATTTAGTATCACTTCACGCGAGCAGAGCGGACAAAACTCGGCGCCGGAGAAATACTCAGCCCCGCCTGCGTTTGTTGATCACGTTATCGAGCAGCACCGCAAGGATGATAATGATTCCTTTGACCAGGATTTGAATATCATACATCGCGCCTACCAACGTCATGCCGTTGATGATTACCGCGAGAATCAGTATACCCGCCAGCGTACCCCAGATCTTTCCAACTCCGCCGCCGACCGCTGTGCCGCCCAATATAACGGCCGCTATAGCGTCGACGGAGAGTTCGATTCCCGCGGACGGACTGCCGCTGGAATAAAGAGCCGCCAACATTAACCCTGCGACCCCTGTAAACGCGCCGTGTATCGTGTATGTCAAGATTTTTATCTTATCGACATTAATCCCCGAAACTCTGGCTGCTTCCTCATTACCGCCGATCGCCTTGACGTAATAGCCGTACTTGTTACATTCAAACAGATACCAGGCTATGGCGAACATTGCGATTACGAACACGACCGGCGTGGGAACCACCCCAAACAATCTTAAGTTTGCGAAAATATTGGAGAACTGCCTCGCTGTGATGGTGATTTCCTTGCCTGTGGCAAGAACGATTGCCAGAGAGCGGAAAATGTTCATCGTCGCCAGCGTGACAAGAAATGGGGATATCCCGCCCTTGACCGTAATGAACCCATTGACGAACCCGCAGGCCGCGCCGATCATAACAGACAGAACAACGCATATCGGAAGCGCGATCCCGATTGGCCAAGCCGCGAGGAAAGTTCTGGACATAAGGAGCGCGAAAGACACGCCCACCAAGGCGGCTACGGATCCTGTAGAAAGGTCAAGCGCGCCGAGCGTTATGAATAATGTTGCGGAAAATGCCGCGACTGCTATGAACCCCTGCCGCTTTACCAGATTAAACAGGTTTAAAGGATTTATAAAATCGGGTTCAAGGACGGCAAACACGATTATCAGCAAAGCAAGGATAATATACGATCGGCCTTCGATCAGGGCGTTTATAATATCTTTGGATTTTCTCCCCGGGTTTTCCATTTTAGCCTCCAATCATGCTTGTAACCGCCGCTACGGCATCGAGCAGCGCATTATCGTCTCCTGATCGGTTTCACTTGTCACGAATGTGGCGGTCTGGGCGCCTTCGCACATAACAAGAATCCTGTCGGAAACGCTGAGCAGCTCCGGCAGCTCGCTTGACACCATAACGACCGAAATGCCGGCTTCCACCATACTTCCGATTAAATCGTATATGTTCTCTTTTGCTTTTACGTCAATACCGCGCGTCGGCTCGTCAAATAACACTATCTTCGGTTTGGTGGTAAGCCACTTAGCTAAGACGACTTTTTGCTGGTTTCCTCCGGAAAGAGTGGCGGCAAGCTGACGCATGCTGTTCAAGCGGATATCGAGCTCTTTCCTGTATTTGTCCGCAAGTTCTTTGAAGCGCCTGCGCCTGACCGGCAAAATTCCCCAGACGTTCCGCAAATCGATAAGGTTCACGTTTTCGTCCACCGGGCGTTTCAACACAAGCCCCGACCCTCGCCTGTCCTCCGTTACATAAGCGATTCCGGCATGGATCGCGGCCGCCGGATTAGTCGGAATAAAAGGTTTATCAAAGAGTTCAATGCTGCCCGAAATGATGGCAAGTCTGCCGAACAGCGTGTCGAGAACCTCTGTGCGACCCGCGCCGACCAAACCGCTTATACCGAATATTTCGCCTCTGCGAACCTCAAAGCTGACGTCGCGGAACTTTTCCGTTGTAAGGTTGCTCACCCGCAATACAACATCGCCGATTGGAACAGCGCGCTTAGGATAGATGTTATCAATCGATCGCCCGACCATCATATTGATAATCAGGTCGGCGTCGATTTCGCTCTTCTCCAATGTACCGATCAGGTCGCCGTCGCGCAGCACCGTGACCCGGTCGCACAGATCCGTAATTTCGCTTAGTCTGTGCGAGATATAGATGATCGCCACTCCCTGTTCACGGAGCCGGCGAATCAGTTTAAACAGTATGTCGACGTCATGTTGCGCAATAGAGGAAGTTGGCTCGTCCATCAGCAGAACCTTTGAATCGTTGGCCAGAGCTCTGGCTATTTCAACTACCTGGCGCTTGGCGATGGAAAGATCCCTGACGGCGCTGTCGGGGTTAATGTCGGAATGGCCCATGTCCGCCAGGATGTCGGCCGTGAATTTGCGATAACCCTTTTTATGCTGATGAATCCCCTTGAACTTGCTTTGAGAGTTAAGGCATATGTTTTCTGCGACAGTCATCTGCGGACACAGTAAAAGCTCCTGGTAAATCGTTGAAATAGACATTTCAAGCGACTCGCGAGGCGACTTGAATTCCCGCTTCTCACCGTCGACCAGAATTTCCCCCCCGGCGTCGGGCTGGTGAAAGCCGCTTATGATTTTTATCAGCGTGGACTTGCCGGCGCCGTTTTCGCCGACGATCGCATGTACCTCGCCGCGCTTGATCGTCAGGTTGATGTTACGAAGCACATTCACACCGGAAAACGTTTTACCGATATTTTTCAATTCCAGCACATTAGCGTACATATTTACCATCCTCGGCGACATTGCCGCACCGGGTTACCGTCATGCTTTTCCTCGGAACAGTTCGCCGCATTCCTGTAAAATGTTCCGGACTGTCTGCAAAAAACGCGCCGCGGGCGCGCCGTTCACCACGCGATGGTCATAAGTGACGCCAATCGTCATGATCTTTCGGGGGTGCACCCGCGAATAATCCTCACCCATGTAACGCGGCAGTGTTTGGACGGCGCCGACGCCTAGAATCGCGGTTTGCGGGTAATTTATGATAGGCGTGAAGAACGTTGCGTCCAGCATACCTATACTCGTTACCGTAAAAGTGCCTCCCGTCATGTCTTCGGAAGTCAAGGCGCCATCCTGCGCCGATTTTGAAAGCGCCCGGAATTCTTCGGAGATTTCCGCAAGACTCTTTTTATCCGCATGGCGCACAACAGGAACCACCAGGCCGTTTTTAACGTCCACCGCGCAACCGACGTTGATATCTCCGCGATAGATGACCCGGGTTTTCGGCTCGTCGTATACGGCGTTACAGATACGATGCTCACGCAGCGCAAGCGCGGATGCTTTTATCAGCATCGCGGTAACCGACAGGTTTTCACCCGCGGCTTTGTGTACGCTGAACTTTTCCAAAGCGTCCGTCATGTCAACTTCCATGAAGTTCGTCAATCTCGCCGTGACGTCGCAGCTAAGCTTCATATTGCGCGAAACGGCGAGCATCATCGGGGAAAGAGGTTCCACCTCGTCATTATCGTTGGGACGGAACGCCGCGTATTTTTTCTCATATGCCGCGATTTCTTTTTCCGTTATTTTGATATTGCCATACTCCGCCGATATATCCTCCAACGCGATGCCTTTATCTTTCAACATTTTACGAATCTTGGGCATGACGACTGTTTTTTGCATAGTTTCAGGCGTCTGTTCAGACGACTGTCTATTCTTCCGCACCGCCGCTTTTTTCGCTTCCTCGGCAGCTCTTTCCTCCTCTATTTTCGCCTCGATTTCCGCCAGCAGCGGAGCAAAATCCTCGCCGGGTTGGGCAATTATGCAAAGAGGGGCGTAAATCTTGTACGTACCGCCTTCATGCGCGATGATTTTAGCCACGACGCCGCTGTATAGGCTTTCCACGTCGCCGGCTTCTTTTTCATTTTCCACGCAACACAATTCGTCGCCCTTGTTTACATGATCCCCTTCCGAAACAGACCAGCGGGCCAGCATCCCAGCTTCCATGCTGAGATTCATTTTGGGCATTTTTACGATATCAGCCATTATTTATTCCATGACCTTCCTTATCGCATCGGCAACGTTTTCTTTATCCACCTTGATCCCTTCCAATAAAATACCGTTGGATGGGTTCGGAACATCCTTGCAGGCGACCCGCACAATCGGCGCCGCCAAGTCTTCCATACACTCCTCGGCGATAAAAGCGGATATTTCAGCTCCGACTCCGCCGGTCTTGTAACCCTCGTAAGCAATCACAACGCGTCCCGTCTTCGAGACGGATTTTTTTATCAATTCCTTGTCGTAAGGGATGATCGTTCGCAGATCCAACACTTCGACGCTGACGCCTTCTTCTTCGAACTCGTCCGCGGCTTCCAAAGCGTCCGGCACTGTCGTCGCGTAACAGATAACCGTAACGTCGTTCCCTTCGCGTTTTATGTCCGCTTTACCGATTGGCACAATGTAGTCCTGATCATCGGGAACGTCGCCGACTTTCTGGTAAAGAGGCGAAAACTCAAGGAAGATCACCGGATCGTCGTCGCGTATCGCGGCCTTGATAAGACCTTTGGCGTCCGCCGCGCAAGAGGGTGAAACCGCCTTGATGCCCGGGGAGTTCATCCACACGGCGTCGATGTTCCCGCAGTGATGGGGACCGGATATCAGCCTCATCCAGTTGGACGTCCGCATAACCATGGGACACTTAATCTTGCCGCCGGAGAGGTAATGCATGGTACCCGCCTGATTGTGTATCTCGTCCACGATCAGAGTCATTAACGATCCAAACATGATTTCGCCGACAGGGCGCATGCCCATAACGGCGGAACCGACGCATGCGCCCGCAATGGCGGCCTCGGAAAGCGGAGTCTGCATCACCCGGTCTTTACCGAATTCTTCGTCAAAACCCTTTGTAACCAGGAACGCGCCCCCGTGTTCTCCTCCGATACACTCGCCGAGCAAAAACACTTTATCGTCGCGCAGCATTTCCTCGCGAAGTCCTTCGCGTAACGCTTCAATATATTTCATTTGTTTCATCGTTCTTTTCCCCCTTATACCCGACTGAAAATTCCGTCAATGCCGTCGTATTTATCCGGCAAAGGGCTGTTTAACGCAAACTTGACAGCCGCCGCCAATTTTTCGCCAACGCGCTTTTTCGTCCCGGCCTCAATCTCATCCGTAAGGACGCCGAGTTCGCGAAGCTTTTTCTCGTAGCGCGGAATCGGATCCTGCTCTTTGATGCGGGCGATGTTTTCGGGATAGTCACGCACATTTCCGACCGTATCTGTCCATTTTGAAGTGATACACTCCAGCAGGCAGGGCCCTTTTCCGCTTTTTATGTGCTCAAAATAATCGGAAGCGGCGTCATATATCTCGAATGGGTCGTTGCCGTCCACGGTCTTACCCGGGATATCGTAGCCGGCGGCGCGGCTTGAGACGCGTTCGCAGGAAAGAAATTCATCGTGCGTCATCCACATCATCTTGCCGTTATATTCCACTACAAATAGCATTGGCAACTTGTATAAGGCGCACATGTTGAGGCCTTCGTGGAATGTGCCCCGGTTTGTGGAGGCTTCTCCGCCCGCAACGACGCCCTTGGCTTTGAAAAATCTGGCGGCAAGACCGATGCCGGGCGCCATACCCCATTGCTGGCCGACAACGGCGTTGCCGGTAATAGCGTTGCGGCTGATATCCATCAGGTGAAGCTGACCTCCCCGGCCCGCGTTCGAGCCGTTTGAACGCCCGTAAAGCTCACACCACATCGCGTTAAAATCACAGTCGCGCCCAATATAGTAACCGCCGCCGCGATGGCCTGTGATGAGATAATCTTTGTCTTCCAGCAAGGTCGTTATTGTCGCGGGGATCGACTCCTGACCTATGCATGGTATCATATGCCCGACTATTTCACCTTTTTGAAAGGTTTCGAGCATACATAATTCCGATTTGCGTATGAGAAGCATCTTTTCATAAATCGTCAGCATATCTTTCTGCGGCAATTTCATAATCCGATTTCACTCCTTAACAATCTTTTGTCGTTTAATAAATTAGTTGTAAACCTAATATATCATGGTTAATTTTCATTGTCAATAAATCGGATATAAATAATCTTTTTTATATTATAAAATATGTTTTGTTAATGGATGAATTACCGTGATTTATGAGATGTTTATTACAAATGATCATCTTTATTCTATGATATTTCCTTGTTTATTGCTTTTTGAAAAGGTTTAATAATTGGTTTTATATTGACCGATATATGTTATATATAGACGCATCAAATTGTTGATTATATTAAGAATAATATGCAATAATATATAATTTATAGTCGATTATATTATTATAAATTGTTCAAAAATATTGTTTAAACCAAATCAATGTGATATAATTCGTAGTTATCGGAACAACAAGAGCGGTTCCGCCTTAGTGGCGCGCAACGCTTTGACGTTAATGAAATTTCCGACAATTGAATGATTGTGAAGGAAGCTTAATATGCAAAATCCAAAAGGCTTACAGCATATAGAATTGAAAGCAAAGCTGCTGAATTTGATCGACAGCGACCGGTATAGGACAGGCGACAAGATTTTGCCTGAAGTGGAACTCAGCAAAGAATTGAGCGTCAGCCGCGCGGCGCTCCGCAAAGTGTTGGATGAACTGCAAAACGAGGGGTATATTCGCCGGGCGCAGGGTTCCGGAACCGTATTGCTGAAAAAACGGACGAAATATAACATTACTCTTTCCAGTTTTGGAAGCGCTGCCGAGACTATCAGCGGATATAAGGTTCTGAGTACGGATTTTTTTAAGATAAACGAAATCATTGCCGGAGAAAAATACGCGCGCCTGCTCGAAGTTGAACCTGACGACCGCTTGCTCGACCTGGAGCGTATTCGTTCCCTGGACGGTACTCCCGCTTTCTATACGCATAACGTGCTGGTCAAAAGCCGAATAGATTATCATGAGAATCTTTACGCGGAGATAGCCAATTCCCTCAGTATGACGATGGGTTGGCATGTGGAGGAATGCGAGGCAAGCATACATTTTTGCACGGCCGATGAAGATCTGGCTCAAAAACTGAACGTTCCTCCGGGAGCCACTCTATTGCGAGTTGAGGAGATCGCCAGACGAAAAGACGGTTTGCCATTGGACTATTCGCTTGATTATTTTTTTGCAGATATGTTTGTTTTCAAAATCACGCGTCGGAAAAAATAACGAAACCAACGATGTCAGGGGGCTGTATTAAATGAAAAAGCGATATCTCATAGGCATAGATTTAGGCACCACCACGATAAAAGCTGTTTTTCTCGATGCCGAAGAAGACAGGATCGTTACCACGCAGACAGAGGAAATATTCCCCATCAAGACGGAGAACCCGGACGACATCGAATACGACGCGAACGAATGGTGGGATTATACGCGCCGTATTCTGAAACGCGGTTTTGAAGCCGGCGTGGATCCCAACCAGGTTGCCGGAGTGTGCCTGGGTGGTTTTACGGCGATGGCGCTGCTCGCTGAAAGCGACGGCACGCCCTTAATAAATGTCGTTCACTACAACGATATGCGGCATATCGGACTGCTGGACGAGGTAAGGGAAATGATCGGCGATCTCGTGGTTCGGAGAAACTACAATCACATTGGCATGTACAGTTGTCTTCCGAAACTTTACTGGTGGAAGAAATATCATCCGGAAGTGTTCCGTCGGGCGGATGTTATTTCGAGCGAGGTATCGTGGATGAACTGCAAACTCACCGGCAAATGGGCGTTCAACCGTACGCAGGCCCCGTTTTACAACGCGTATAACGCCATAACGCGCGATTGGGACGATGAGATAATCCAAAAAGCCGGATTTGAGCGCTCCATGTTCCCCCGGTTGGTCGACTCCACGGAAATTATGGGATATGTGACTAAACAGGCGGCGGAAGAAACCGGCCTCGCGGAGGGTACTCCCGTTTTCGGCGGAGCGGACGACGCCGCCCCCGTAGCCATCACTACCGGCGTAATCAAAGCGGGGCAAGGATACATATCGGCGGGGTCGGGAGGAAATGTAGCCGCCAATACAAACCGGCCCGTCTGCCACGAGACGATTATGTGTTTTCCACATTGCATACCCGGGCTGATGTCCGCGATTACCGTGATGTCCACCACCGGTCTTAGCTATAAATGGATGCGCAATACATTCGGTCAGGCGGAAGCTATGCTTGCGGAACTGACGGGAGAAGACCCCTACCGCTATCTCGACGCGCAGGCGGCTTTGTCCGTTCCGGGAGCGCGCGGCGTTATTTTTCTGCCTTATCTGGATGGCGACTTCACGCCTAATAACGACGCAAACGCGCGCGGCGTGTTTATTGGAATGGATACGGCCACCACAAAAAATGAAATGCTGCGCTCGGCGCTGGAGGGCGTCGCATTTTGCATTCTCGACAACATTATGCTGATCCGAAAACTTGGGGGCGAGATAAACGAGGTTGTGATCACCGGCGGGGTGGCAAAGAGCCCTCTTTGGCTTCAAATCATCGCGGATGTTACCGGCTGCCCGGTCTCTCTGCCTGAAGAAACGGAAGGCACGCCCTTTGGCGCCGCTATTATCGCGGGCGTGGGCGCAGGATTGTACGAGAGCTTCGAGGACGCCGTAAAACGCGTCGTCAAAATCAACCGGAATGCTTTCATGCCGGTTGAGTCAAACGTCGCGCTCTATTCCGACCTATACCGGGTCTATAAAGACTTATATCCAAGTTTAAAATGCGCTTTCGCCCAAATGCAGAATATCAGGGAAAACTATAACATGTAATTGCAAACCTTCACGGCTCTTTAGCTCGGAAGTCAGGACATAACCGCGCCGGCGAACGCGAAAAACACCTCGTCGGAAGTGGCGGCCGGTATCTCGCAGCCCGCGCCGAGCATGAAGCGTTTGCCGCGAGAAATTTCAACGCAATTGGCGGCGGCTTTTTGCGCGTGCTCGGGCGTCGCCGACATCAGATCGGTCACAGGGTTCACATTACCCTTGAAGGCAGCCCCGCATTTCGAGTAAACCTCTCCGGCGCGCTTTAAGTCGACCATATGATCCACGTTGAAAAGATCCGCCCCGTTTTCCGCAAGGTCGTCCAGCAGGTGCGACGAGTCGCCGCAGATGTGCAGCTTGGAGTAACCGCCCGAAGCTCTTATCGCATCGGTCACGCGCCTTTCGTAAGGCAGCGCGAATTCGCGGAAATGAGACGATGAGATCATTGAAGCCGCGGCGTCTCCGCACCCTATCGAGTGAGCTCCCGCCGCGAGCTGCGTGCGGGCAAAATCGATTTCTATGTCGACGATGAACTCAAGTAACCTGTGCGCAAGCTCCGGAGCGTCGGTAAGCATCATCATGAAGTTCGACAGGCCGCAGAGGTTGCACGCTTCGGCGAACGGCATTTCCACCCAGCCGAAAACCATAGCGCGATCCCCAGCCGCCCGCGAGATATTTTCCACCGCACTGATTCTATCGCGCATTCGGCTGCCTTTTCGTTCCGGATCGGGCTTCTTTAACGCGGCCAGATCGGATTCACTTTTGACAACAGGGCTCGCGCAGTACGGCGTCTGGTTTTCCGGGTACGCCATTTCTCCCCCGAGATCCGCGCACAGACGAAACGCGTCGCTGCACACTGTTACCGCGTCTACTTTGTAGTTCTCATACATGTTGAGCTGCGCTGACGCAAGCGCTTCATGATTCGTCGCGTACTCACGGTAAGAGAGGCCCGCCCTGTCAGCGGCAAAGAACATCAACAGGGGAAAAAAGGGTATTCTGTCCGGCGAACCGGCTTTCAACACGGCGTTGCATCTCTCAAACCCGGTCATTTTATTTCCGGCCATAATAACCGCTCCTCCTTATTACTCAAATTTTTCGAGTCCATATCTGACATTTTATATGTAAACATCGCGGCGTCAGTTTAAAACCGCAATACGATAGTTCCATCTTATCGGGACATGCCTGTACGAAAATCCGGTTGATGCTCTGCGTTTTTACAATTACGCCTTCTTCGCGTCCTTTTTCGATTGAAGCAGAACTGCGGCGAGAATTATCGTTCCCTTTACCAGCCCGGTCAAAAATGGGGGAATCCTGGCGGCGACGAGAAGGTTTTCGATCATTTGCAGCGACAGCGCCCCGAAAAAAGTGCCCAGCACGCGGCCTCGCCCGCCGCTGAACGACGTGCCGCCGATGATCGCCGCGGCTATCGCGTCCAGTTCGAAATTGAGACCGGCATTGGATGCCTGCACGGACGTCATGCGCGAGGCGAAAAGAAACGAGGTTATCCCGGTCAGCGCGCCGAGCAGCATGTATATCTGGATTTTTACGCGATTTACGTTAATGCCGGTGAGACGGGCCGCAGTTTCGTTGGAGCCGATTGCGTATACGTACCGCCCGAATTTCGTTTGAGTCGAAATTATTATCATAATGACCGTCAAAACCAGGAAAACTATGGCCAAATTCGGCATTCCCATAATATTTCCGGCGGCTATCATCCGGAAACGCTGTAACATTCCCGAACTGACGTTGAACGGACCACCCTGGCCCAATTGGGTGATAATCGAACGAAAGATTGACGCCGTGGCAAGCGTGACGACAAAAGGAGCGATTTTTCCCTTCGTCACGAACAATCCGATTATAGCTGTCAGGAAAACGGAGAAAGCGATACAGAAGAGAAGCGTCAGGACGATACTGCCGGATCTGTTCAGAACCACAATTCCCAATCCCGCCGTTATGGCTATGTTCGACCCCACGGACAGATCGATCATGCCTGATATTATTACGAATGTCATGCCGAGCGCCAGTATACCCTTTATCGTGGACTGAAGGCCCAGGGTGGAAAGGCTTCTAAAGCTCAGATAATCGGAATTAATGAACACCATGATGGCCAACAATAACAAGAAGGAAAAAAAGTAAGTATGGTTCGCATAGAGATATTTTATGAACTGAATGATTTTTATTGCGACTTCTGATATTTTTTTAGTCATTTGTCCGCTCACGGGTTCCCGCCTCCAAATTCGCTCCGGTGGAATAATACATCATTTTGATTTCCGTCAATTCGTCCCTTTCAAGCTCAGCGTTTATCATCCCTTTGTACATTATGATGCATCTGCTGCAGACGCGGTGAATTTCCGGAAATTCCGAACTGAAAATGATTATGCTTTTGCCGGTTTCGGTAAGGTAATTGATCAGCTTATAAATCTCGAACTTCGCTCCGACATCTACGCCCTGTGTCGGGTTGTCGAGTATATATACGTCAGAATCCGTCTCAAGCCATCTGGCAAGTACAATTTTCTGCTGATTCCCTCCCGAAAGCGATGTGATGAAATTATCGGCGTCGCCGTATTTTATGTCCATCAGGCGCACCATCTCGCCGAACCGCTTCAAATCGTCGCCTTTGTCGATGAAAAACTTTCCGCGCGATTTGACGAAATAAGCCATTGACGCATTATTCAGAATTGACAGGTCGGACAGGATCGAGCGTTCTTTTCTGCTCCTTGGAACCATCCCGACTCCCGATTTCATCACGGCGCCGATGTCATGCAGCATCAGGCGCGCGCCTGATTTCTTGATTTCACCCGATGACGCGCGCCGCGCCCCGAAAAGGGTTTCCGACAATTCAGCCCGCCCGTCCCCGAAAAGCCCCGTCAGGGCCAAAACTTCTCCCCTTCGCAGTTTGAAGGACACGTTGCTGAAAAAACCTTCGCAGCAGAGATTGTCGACTTCAAAAACCACTTCGTCCGAAATGTCGGCGTCTGCGCGCTCACCTTCCGTTAGAGTGCGCCCGACCATCAGTTCGGTCATTCCGTGCTCGTCGATATCCTTGATCTCGCCGCTTTGAATGAATTTTCCGTCGCGCAGGACGGTATATCTGTCGCATATTGAGAACAGCTCAGGCATTTTGTGGGATATATATATCATGCTGACGCCCGATTGTTTCAGTTTTCGCATTAAATCGAAGAGCACTTCTATTTCTTTGTTGGTGAGCGACGTCGTCGGTTCGTCCATAATTATCAGACGGGCCTCGAACATGACCGCTTTGGCTATTTCGATGAGCTGCTGCCTTGACGTGTCAAGATCGCGGATATAGTCAAGCACGTTAATATCGAGGTTCATGCTTCGCAAGAGGGCGGCGGCGCGCTCTATCATCTCTTTTTTATTCAAAAAACCGAATTTACCGGTGACTTCCCTTGATAAAAAGATGTTCTCGTAAACCCTGAGATCTTTTATAACGCTCAATTCCTGGTGAATGAAACGAATTCCCAGTTCGTCCGCTTTATGCACCGTCATTTCCGGTATTGTCTCTCCGTTGATGATAATCGTCCCGGTGGAGGGCGCGTATATACCGGCAAGGATGTTCATCAGAGACGATTTGCCCGCTCCGTTTTCACCAAGAAGCCCGTGAATTTCGCCATCGCGCACTTCCAAGCCGACTTCGTTAAGCGCCTGGAATTCGCCGAAAAATATGGAGACATTCTCCATCCGCAGATTTATTGTCATCACCCTTTCGCTATGCCCGGGGATTTCCGGGCCTTTTATAAACACGTCCCGGCGGCTCCGGCCGACGGGACGTGTTTTAAGTTCACCTGGTCAGTGTCGGTTAATCACTCAGTATGGCCAGGAAATCCAGGTAATTGCTGTTATTTACTTCTATATAACCTATTTTTACTTCCTTCGGCACTTCTTTGCCGCTGGCGACGTCAAATCCTACCTGGACTCCATAGACAGTACACCCCGGATTCACGAAACCGAGAGGGTGCAGGATGTTGGATTTCTCATACATCTCACCGATCAAACTCACTTGCTCCGCAAAAGAAGCCAGCGTGGGAAATATCTTGAGGTTTTCGAGGGATGCCGGGCCGTTGTAGTTGAGAATGGCGTCGTACGCGCCGGCTGTCGGTTCGCCGTCAAAGCTTATTATGGCGTCTATCGCCTCGATATCCGCCACGCTGTTGTTGGTAAGGAAAGATTCCATGAATTCGAGGCCTGCAGCGCGCTGCCAGATGGTAATGACGGACTGCACTACCTCGATGTTCTCGTGCTTTGTCGCCATGACTCCGTCGACGCGGTGCGTGGAGGCCGTGGAATTGTCGCCCCTCAACTCGAGTATCTGAATCTTCTCGCCCGCGTCGAGGCGATCCTTGAAGTACTCGTTGAGCGCTTTGGCGAGGAACGCGCCGTAAGCAAAGTTATCCATGTCCACTTCGGAAATCGGGTCTATGTCGGGAATGAGGCGGTCGAACACTACCAGCTTGATTCCCGCGTCGATAGCGTCCTGCGCCGCCGAGCGCAGGTCGTCGCCGTTATGCGGCCAAAGAACTATCGTGTCGACTCTTTCGTTGATGAGGGTGGCGATCTGATTACTCTGCTCTGAGGAGTCCGCCGCCGTCAAAAGACGGTGCTCGATGTCGGGGTAGTTGGCGCCCAAACGCACCAAGCTGTCCCTGGCGGACTGAATCGCCGCCGCCATAAATCCATGAGTCGCGTTCGGCATTACAAACGCATACTGTTTCTTGGCCGCCTCGGCAGGCGCCGCGCAAATTAACGCTACCGCCATCAGAACAACAACAAACGCCGCAAAAACTGGGAACAACTTTCTCACTGTTTCATCCTCCTTTTATGTATGTTACATTTGTAAAGCGCATAGTTAAATATGTTTCAAAAATTATTGAAAATAGGCTTTTACAAAGACAAAGTGACCATACCGCGAGTACATACAAAATCAGCGAACCCCCATAAAGGAAGTTCGCTGAAAAAAACGTTAGGTTCGAAAAATTTGCCGCGGCAATAGTTGAATTTACATTCGAGAGCGGATATAAACAACACCAAGCCGTGGACCGTGGACCGTGGACCGTGGACCGTGGAATTATGACCGGCTTGTTGTATTTGTCAAGGGATATTTTAAACAAAAAAGGCCCTCTCTCTTATTTTTTCATTAAAATTAATATCTCGCAACATATATATTTGGTAAAAACACCATGAAATTGAAATATGTGCCCAAATGCAATACATATTATAAAGAAATTAACATAAATCAAAACCTCATGACTACACTATCGAAAATTATGTAATTAAGACAAAAAAATCTTATCTTATATTATTTTCTCTGTCAAGCGGCGGGGCACAACCTGTGTCGTTCGTCTGTGATAATGTCAATCTTATACGCCGCCGGAAGTTCTTCCATATTCTCATGATTACGTCGTTATTACGCTATACTGATTATACGCGGCAGCGTTCTTTTCTGTGCCGATCGCCGCTGCTTATATCCCTGAATAAGGAAGGAATGCGCGCATATAACATGAAAAGAAACGGGAAAATTTTCAATATTGTACTGGCGGGGCTTTTCTCCGCGCTGATATTCGTGATGACCGCATATCTTCCCAGGATACCCACAACCAGGGGATACATCCACATTGGGGACGCCGCGATATATCTCGCGGCATCAATACTCCCTCAACCGTACGCAGCCTTCACCGCCGCGCTCGGAGGATTTCTCGCGGATGCGCTTACCGGTTACATGATATGGGCGCCTTATACGCTGATCATAAAGTCATGCCTCACGATAGCCTTCACCTCGCGCAGGGGTACAATTTTGGGCGGGAGGAATGTTCTTGCCTCGATTGCCGCCTTCCCGATCACAATAGGAGGCTACTACCTTGCGGCGATGTTTCTGACCGGCAGTACCGCCGCGCCCCTTGAGGAGGTTCCGGCAAACGCCGTCCAGGCCGCCGGGAGCATGGCGTTGTATATTCTTTTTGCTATGTGTATGGACAAGACAGGTGTGAAAACGCGCCTTGCGGGAAATATATGAAACAACGGGTAATTAGTATCCGCCGATACTATATTATGTATCAACCTTGCGAATAATGCGGGTCATTACGATAATTCTCACATGACTATGGGCATTAATAAGACAGATCATTTGCGTGGGAAAAAATTTCGTGTCGTCACCCTTGGGTGCAGGGTGAACCACTACGAATCTGAAGCGATAGCCTCGATGCTGGAGGGCAGGGGCGCTCTGTTTGTCGCCGGTGACAGTGATAAAGGAGAATGCGAGCCAGTC